>Ga0209727_1000024_pt1 | contig 202376 bp, 163 predicted proteins | sample RifGroC1_FD_183995 | JGI IMG/M metagenome (GOLD analysis project Ga0209727, IMG submission 183995) | Groundwater microbial communities from Rifle, Colorado, USA - Groundwater C1 (SPAdes) (version 2) | ecosystem: Environmental > Aquatic > Deep subsurface > Groundwater | place: Rifle, Colorado... | reverse complement strand
CGTGGGTCTCATTTCGATGATCGATGCGCTTTGTACAAGTAGGTAGTATTCAAGAAACCGCCGTATACGGAACCGTACGTACGGTGGTGTGAGAGGACGGGGACCGCGAGGTCCCCTCCTACTCGATGCAACAGCTCCGAATTCCCGATTATTCGGTAAAATCGTCTTTACCCCTGCGCATATATGGTGTATCCTCGGACCGCCATACGCTACTCGTATGGCCTAATGACAGAAAGTGGGGTCAGCCATGAAGATAGAGCGGCGGTTCACGAAAGCGGGAGAGGGTCCTTACGCGGGCATGATCTGGGAGGCGCGGAAGAGCGAAATCCGCAATCCGGACGGCAAGCTCATCTTTTCCCAGGAAGCGGTCATCGTGCCGTCCTCCTGGAGCCAGATCGCGACCGACATCATCGCCCAGAAGTACTTCCGCAAGGCGGGAGTGCCGAAGGACAAGGCGCTTTCCTGGCAGGACTGGGCTCCGATCGGCAAGGGACCGGGCCGCGCGGCCGATCCCGGACGCAAGCTTACGGACGACGGCGGAGAGCACGACGCGCGCCAGGTTTTCCACCGTCTCGCCTTCACCTGGCTGGACTGGGGAAGGAAAAACGGTTACTTCGATGCTGCCGAGGACGAAAAGGCCTTCTACGACGAGACCTGCTACATGCTGGCCCGCCAGATGGCCGCTCCGAACAGTCCCCAGTGGTTCAATACCGGCCTGTATTCGGTCTACGGCATAGACGGCCCGGCGCAGGGACACTATTTCTTTGATCCGGACGACGGCAAGCTCAAAAAATCCGGGAGCGCCTACGCCAGACCCCAACCGCACGCGTGCCAGCCCTACGGCGCGCCGATTTCCACGCCCAAAGGCCCCGTTCTCATCGGCGAGATCGTGGAGAAGGCCATGCTGGGGCTTGAGGTCTACGACGGAACGAACGGCGGAGAAGGGAAAACGAAGGTCCTCGCCGTCAAGGACAACGGCGAGAAGCCGGTGTTCAGGATCGTCCTGAAAAACGGAGCCTGCGTTGAAGCAACGGCCGACCATCTGGTATGGGCCCGGGTCGAGCGGCGGGCGGAGGGCGGCTGGATTCGCGTGGATGAGCTCCTTCCCGGCATGCGCATGGATCTGTCCACCGCCACGACGGTACCGGATGCGGCGGCGGGCGACGCGGGGAGTCAACAGGCCGACGAGGCTTTCCTTGCCGGCTGGCTGCAGGGCGACGGTTTCGTCGGACAGTACGAAGAGGGAACGAACCGCAGTCTCACCCTTGAATTCATGACGGTCAACGACGACGAGTTCGATGCCGTGACGGAACGGCTGGAGCGCGTGTTCCCCGGATTCCATTACAAGGTCCGCGACGTCACGACCGAATCTTCCGACTTGGACGTCAAGCGGATCCGCCTGTACGGCGAGGTCCTTCGACCCTTCGTGGATAAATATGCCCTTCTTCACGGCGAAGCGGAGCTTTCACTGCCCGCGGCCGTCAGAACCGCCGGGGGGGAGGCCCAACGGGCCTGGCTCCGAGCACTCTTCCAGGCGGACGGTTCCGTACGCCTGCGACGGAGGGAAAACCAGACGAGCGACGTGGTCCTTACCACCGTCTCGCATGGACTCGCCGCGAACGTCCAGACACTGCTCCTGAACCACGGCATCTACGCCCGCGTTTCGGCGGGAAGCGATGCGCGGGAGAACCGCCGGACGCCCTACCAGGTATCCATCGGCTACGGCGCCGCGCGCGAACGCTTCCGCGAGCTCGTCGGCTTTGTATCTGAAGAAAAGCGCCGCAAGCTGGACGAAGCCTGTTCGGTTTCCTTCCCCGGCAAACGCATCCCCGCGCTCCGGGAAGAGGTCGTCCTACGGGTGGAGCAGCTCGGCGCCAAGCGCGTCTATGACATCCAGACCGAAAGCGGCCGATACCTCTGCAACAATGTGGTGGTCCATAACTGCTTCATCCTTTCCGTAGAGGACGACCTCGTAAACGAGGGCGGCATCATGGACCTGGTTACGCGCGAGGCCCGCCTTTTCAAGTACGGATCGGGTACGGGGTCGAATTTCTCCAAAATCCGCGCGGCCAACGAGCGGCTATCCGGCGGCGGGGTGTCTTCGGGACTCCTCTCGTTCCTGAGGATCGGCGACCGTTCGGCCAGCGCCGTCAAATCCGGGGGCACGACCCGGCGGGCGGCCAAGATGGTGACTCTGGACGCCGACCACCCCGACGTGGAGAAGTACGTGGACTGGAAGGCCGAGGAGGAACACAAGGTCGCCTCCATGGCCACCGGTTCTTCGATCGTCAAGAAACACCTGGACGCGATCAAGAAGGCCCTCTCCGCCTTCCGCGGGCCGGAAAGCGACCGCTTCAACACCGAGCACAACCACGAACTCGCTACGGCCCTCCGTTCGGCTTTGCGGGACCAGATCCCGCCGACCTACCTCTACCAGTTGCTGCGCATGCTGGAGCAGGGCGACGAGCGGGTGAATCCGGCGGTGTTCACGACCGCCTGGGACGACGAAGCCTACAACACGGTGTCGGGCCAGTCCTCCAACAACAGCCTCCGGGTCACCGACGCCTTCATGAAGGCGATCATCGACGACAGCGACTGGAACCTGACCGGCCGGATCACCGGCAAGCTGCAGAAGACGCTGAAAGCCCGGGACCTTTGGGACCGGGTGGCGCGTTCGGCCTGGCAATGCGCCGATCCGGGCCTCCAGTACCACACCACCATCAACGATTGGCATACCTGCCCCGCGGGCGGGGAGATCCGCGCCTCCAATCCCTGCTCCGAGTACATGTTCCTGGACGACACCGCCTGCAACCTCGCTTCGATCAACTTATTGACCCTGTACGACGAGGCCAGGAAGGAATTCGATATCGAAGGCTACCTCCACGCCACGCGGATCTGGACCACCATCCTGGAAATCTCCGTGGTGATGGCCCAGTTCCCCGCCCCCGCCATCGCAAAGCTATCTTTTGAGTACAGAACCCTCGGCCTGGGGTTCGCGAATCTGGGAAGCCTGCTCATGGTCATGGGACTGGCCTACGATTCCCGCGAAGGCCGCGCGGTGGCAGGCGCGCTCTCCGCGATGCTCTCCGGCGAAGCCTATGCCCAGTCCGCGGCCATGTCGGCATCCCTCGGGCCTTTCGTCCGCTACGCGGAAAACAAGGACTCCATGCTCCGCGTGATCCGCAATCACCGGCGCGCGGCCTGGGCCGCCGAGGCGGGCGAATACGAGAAGCTTTCCACCATCCCTCCCGCGATCGATCCCGCGGCCTGCCCGCCCGCCCTCCTGGCCGCCGCCCGCGGCAGCTGGGACCGCGCGCTGGAACTGGGTTCCAGACACGGCTTCCGCAACGCCCAGGTGACCGCCATCGCGCCCACCGGCACCATCGGCCTTCTCATGGACTGCGACACCACCGGCGTGGAACCCGACTTCGCCCTGGTGAAGTTCAAGAAGCTCGCCGGCGGCGGCTACTTCAAGATCATCAACCAGTCGGTGCCTCCCGCCCTGGCAGCGCTGGGCTATTCCGACGACGAGATCGAAGAGGTCATCGCCTGGGCCACCGGCACCAAAACCCTGAAGGGAGCGCCGGGCGTCTCCTACGAAGCCCTTGAGGACCTCGGCTTCACGAAGGCCGCCCTGGACGCGATCGAAGCGGCGCTGGCCAGCGCGTTCTCGCTGGAAGGCATTTTCAGCCCCTGGGTCATCGGCAAGGACTTTGTGGAGACCGTGCTGAAAGTACCGGAATCCACCTGGTCGCTTCCCGGTTTCAGCCTGCTGAGGCACCTCGGTTTCAGCGCCTCGGATATCGAGGAAGCGGAGCGCCGCGCCTGCGGAACCATGGGCGTGGAAGGTTGCGCGGTCTTGAAGCCAGAACACCTGGGCGTCTTCGACACGGCTACGCCTTCGGGAAAGTACGGGACGCGATCCATCGCGTGGACGGCCCACATCGCGATGATGGCGGCGGTCCAGCCCTTCATCTCGGGCGCCATCTCCAAGACCATCAACATGCCCAATTCGGCCACCTACGAGGACGTCAAGGGAGCCTACATGCTGTCCTGGCGCTCAGCGGTCAAGGCCGTCGCGTTGTACCGCGACGGTTCGAAGCTCTCGCAACCCCTGTCTTCCTTCGCCCCGGGCACCGATCCACTCGCCGACGCGCTCATTGCATTGCAGAAGAACCTGGACAACGCGGATGCGGGCCGGACCGCCGTCGCCGGATCGGCCAAGGCCACCAACGACATGCGCGGCGTGCGCCGTTCCCTGCCGAACCGGCGCGCCGGCTATACACAAAAGGCCAAGATCGGCGGACATTCGATCTTCATCCGCACCGGCGAATACGACGACGGCCGGCTCGGGGAAATCTTCCTGGACATGCACAAGGAGGGCGCGGCCTTCCGTAGCCTCATGAACAGCTTCGCCATCGCCGTTTCCCTCGGCCTGCAGTACGGCGTGCCTTTGGATGAATACGTGGACGCCTTCACCTTCAGCCGTTTCGAGCCCAACGGCATGGTCCAGGGCCACGACTACGTGAAGATGGCCACCAGCGTCATCGACTACATCTTCCGCGACTTGGCGATCAGCTACCTGAAGCGAACCGACCTGGCCCAGGTGAAACCCGAGGACCTCCTTTCCACCGGCACCAAGTCCGACGCCAAGGCGAACGGAGCCGGCAACGGTACGGTCAAGGAAAGCGCGGGCTTCAAGCCGCACGGCGCTTCCGATGCCGCCCAACCGGACAAGCCGGCGGAGGCTTTGGTGGACCTGGGCCGAAGCGCGAAATCCAGGAATGAGGATGAGCAGTCGGCCAAAATCGCGCAGGCGCGCGTGAAGGGCTACGAGGGCGATCCCTGTCCCGTCTGCGGCTATTTCACCCTGGTGCGCAACGGCACATGCCTCAAATGCGATACCTGCGGAGGCACGACGGGCTGCTCCTGACGGTATCTTCCGGGCGGCGGACGGTGGATCCCTGCCGCCCCCGCCGCACGCTTCCGTTTGCATTGAGGACAGGACGAAGTTATAATTGGTCTCTGCCCATGATTAATTCCGTCCTTTGAAGGAGTCGATCCTTATGGAATGGTTGACCGAATTCGGCCCTGTGACCCAAGCCCTCATGGCGACAGGCTTTACCTGGGGTGTGACCGCCCTCGGCGCCGCCATGGTTTTCTTTTTCAAGACCATCGACCGGCGCGTGCTGGACGGCATGCTCGGATTCGCGGGCGGCGTGATGATAGCAGCAAGCTTCTGGTCGCTGCTCGCGCCCGCGATCGACCTGGCCGAAGCCATGGGCCTAATTGCCTGGATGCCGGCCGTCATCGGATTTCTCGTCGGCGGCGCCTTCCTCCGCTTGGTGGACATGATCCTTCCGCATCTCCATATCGAGTACGAGACGAGCGAGGCGGAAGGCATCAAGGTCAACTGGAAGCGCAGCGTGCTCCTGGTCCTGGCGATCACCCTTCACAATATACCCGAGGGCCTCGCGGTGGGCGTCGGCTTCGGCGCCGTCGCGGCCGGCATTCCCTCGGCTGGCCTGGCCGGCGCGGTAGCCCTTGCCATCGGCATCGGTCTCCAGAACTTTCCCGAAGGCGCCGCCGTATCCATCCCGCTCAGGCGGGACGGCATGAGCCGCAGCAAGGCCTTCATGTACGGCCAGGCCTCGGGACTCGTGGAACCCGTGGCGGGAGTCCTGGGCGCGACCCTCGTTCTGTCGATGCGCCCCATACTCCCCTATGCGCTGGCCTTCGCCGCGGGAGCCATGATCTTCGTGGTCGCCGAGGAAGTCATCCCCGAATCCCGCAGGGCGGGCAACGAGCACATCGCGACCATAGGCCTGATGCTCGGCTTCGCCTTGATGATGGTTCTGGACGTCGCGCTCGGTTAAGCGCGCTGGGTTAAGCGCGCTCGTCCGTGCGCGCGCGCCGCCAAGCGCGCGGCCGGTGAGGTTTTTCCCCTGGCGCCCTTGCCCCGCTTTCGCGGGCAGGGTTATCATCGGGACATACGAACCCTTCGGCGCCGGTCGATAGTCCGGCGCGCACAGGAGTCCCGCGATGAAACTGATATTCCTTGGACCTCCCGGAGCCGGTAAAGGAACCCTCGCCGCCAAGGCGGTTGAGATCCTCGGCGTTCCCCATATTTCGACCGGCGCGATTTTCCGCGCGGCGATCGCGGCCAAATCCCCGCTCGGCCTGAAGGTCAAGGCCATCATCGATTCCGGCAAGCTGGTCGACGACGGGACCACGATCGAACTGGTGAAGGAACGGCTGGCCCAGGCCGACGCGATCAAGGGTTACATCCTGGACGGTTTCCCGCGCACCATACCCCAGGCCGAAGCCCTGGCGGCATTTTCAAAAGTAGAAAAGGTCGTCAATTTCGATATCCCAGATATTTCGGTGGTCGAGCGGCTTTCAGGCCGATTGGTCTGCCGCGCCTGCGGCACCAATTTCCACGCCCTCTTCCAGAAGCCGAAGAAGGCCGGCGTCTGCGATGCCTGCGGGGGAGAACTGTATACGCGCGAAGACGACCGGCAGGAGGCGATCACGAAAAGGCTGGACGTCTACCGCGCCCAGACAGCGCCCCTTATCGATTTTTACCGGGCCAAAGGCATATTGGCCGATGTCGACGCGCAACCGGCCGTCGACGAGGTGGTCGCCGGCTTCAAGGCCGTCATGGGTTTGTCGTAGGAAGCGTTCCGATTTTCAGCCAGCGTTCTTCGGGGTTTTCCCTGAAGTGCGCGCGGAGGACGGCTCCCATCCCGCCGAGTCCCGGTTCCCGGTTGACGAGAGTCTTGACGTGGTGGGACCATTTCAGATTGTCCAGGAAATAGAAAAAGAAGCGCCGCGCCCGGGTTTCCCAGAATTCGGGCGGCTGGTGCCGCGCGAGCAGGTCCAGGAAACGCAGGCAGACGGCCTCAAGGTCGATCTCCTGCGGCAATTTTCCGGGCGCGCCGAGCGCGCCGGGCGCGTCAGTCGCGCCTTCCAGCTCGCGCGCGGCCGAGAAGATCCATGGCTCCCGGATAGCCGCCCTTCCTATCATGACGCCGTCACAGGGGCCCTTCGCCCGTTCGACGAGCATCGACGCGCTGGCCACGTCGCCGTTTCCCGTCACCGGTATCTTCAGTTCCGCTCGCAGGGCTCCGACGAAAGGCCAGCGGGCGCTCTTCTTCAGCTTCTCCGATGCCGTCCGCGGATGGAGCGTCAGGGCTTCGACCCCTTCTTCCTGCAGCATGAGGCAGAATCGGACGAGCCGCGCCAGATTCTCGTCCGCGCCGAGCCGGAGCTTGACGCTGAGCCTGCCCTTCACCGCTGAACGAACCCCGCCTATCATCGAGCGGGCGGCCGCCTCGTCCGCCATCCATCTCACGCCGCCGCCCGTCCGCACGATATCGGGAGCCGAGCAGCCCATATTGATGTCGATTCCCGCCGTTCCGCGCCCGTCGAGGATCGCCGCCGCCCTGGCCAACAGTTGCGCGTCGCCGCCGACGAGCTGGTAGACGAGGCGGTCCGGCCGCGGCAGGGGATCCGCGTACCAGGTCTCGAAGCGGCCCCCGTTCAGGAAAGGAGCGGCGCCGATCATCTCGGCGAAACTCATGTCGCAACCGCCGAAATCCTCGGCCAATTCGCGATAGGCCCGATGGCTCAGGGTCGCCATGGGAGCCAGGATGAAGGGAACGCTCATGGCCGCATATTAAAGGCAGTAAGCGAGCTCGGATAGTGGGCAGGGCTACCTTGATTTCTCATCTACCATGGTTTATAAAGAACGTCAGGAGGATACCGCATGATTGCCAAAAGCGATATGCCCAGTATCAACGAGAAATCACCGGATGGCTTGAAAGCGGAAGGTGGCTCGTATCGGGTCCTCATAATCGACGATTCTATGTTCATCGCGAAACAGCTCGGCCAGATCCTGACTTCGGAAGGGTTCGAAGTCGTCGGTACGGCTTCCGACGGTTTGCAGGGGGTCGAAAAATATAAGGAACTTTTTCCGAACATCGACCTCGTGACCATGGACATCACCATGCCGGTGATGGACGGCGTTTCGGCGCTTGAGAAGATCATGGAATTCGACAAAAACGCGGTGGTCGTAATGGTGAGCGCGCTCGGCAAGGAGGACGTCGTCAAGAAGTCCCTCCTCATCGGAGCGAAGAGCTACATCGTAAAGCCCCTCGACAGGAAAAAGGTATTGGAACGCGTCGTGAGCGTGCTCAACCGCTAGGAACGCAGAATCCAAAAAAAGAACCGCCTTCCGGCGGTTCTTTTTTTTAAGGAACGGCTCGGACGTCAGGATTCGTGGACCATGTAGCCGTTCTTTCCGCTCCGCTTCACCTCGTACATCGTCTCGTCGGCCCTGCGCATGAGTTCGTCCGCGGTCCGGGCGGCCTCCGGGTAGATCGCGATGCCGATCGAGATGCCAACCGGGCAGTTTTCGCCCTGGACTTCAATGGGAACCGAGAAAGCGGCGATCAGTTTTTCGGCGACGACCCTTACGGCGGCGCTTTCTTCCACGTCACCGACCACGGCGACGAATTCGTCTCCGCCTACCCTGGCGACGACATCGGAGTCGCGGAGGGCGGATTTCAGGCGTCGGGAGACTTCTATCAGGGCCTGATCGCCGGCAAGATGGCCGAAACGGTCGTTGATGGGCTTGAAATCGTCCAGATCCATGAACATGAGGGCTATCCGCTTCTTCGACCGTGCCGCCCGGCTCAGGGACTTTTCGAGCAATTCGCCCAGAAGCAACCTGTTCGGCAGGCCCGTCAGTCCGTCATGGTTGGCGATCTTGGAAACCCGGCGCGCGAGCCGTTCGAGGGACGCCTTCTCGTTGCGGAGTTCCTCGTTGAGCCTTCTCACCTCTTCGTGGGTGCGCGAATTTTCGATCGCCACCGCGATGTATGAACCGAGGGCGGAAAGAAGCCGCAAGTCTTCGTCATGGTAGGCCGCTCTCCGGGGACTCTGCACGCCGACGGCGCCGACGACGCGATCGCCCAGGGATAGGGGAACGAAAATGATCGAGGCTGTCGACCGGCCGAAAGAAAGCCTGTCGGATGCTATGTATTTCTTGTATTCCGCATCCGCGTCGTCGATGCGGAGGCTTTCGTTCCGTGACACGACCCAGGCGGCGAAACTGTCGGGACTGTCGGCGGAAAGGGAAAAGGGCGGCACGTTCTTGCCGTCGGAGATGTACAATCTGTAATCCAGTATCCTCCGCGTCGGATCCAGGACGGCGAGGGAAAAACCGGTCGCATCCATGAGGTGCGAAACGGATTCGTGGACGGTGCGCGCGACGGCCTCCATATCCAAAGAGGCCGTTATCGACCGCCCGATCTCCGCGACCGCCTTCAGCCGATCGTTGGTGCGCTCCAGTTCGGCCCGCCCGTCCTTGAGTTCAACATTGCGCAGTCTGAAGATCTCCGCTTCGTTCCGGGCCCGCTCCAGCTCGAAACGGATTTCGGCGCCCTTGGCGCTCTGGGCTATGCGTTCGGTGGCGAGGTCGCTCTCGGCCTCGTGGAAGTGCTTGAAATCGGCGAGGGAAGCGGCGTAGTCGCCGAGGGATTCCGACGCGAGGGACCGGAGCCTGAAACATTCCGACAGCTTCCTGGAAGTCCCCGTCCGCATCGAATCGGCGACGGCCGCGTCCAATATCTCCCTGGCTTCATGGAATTCGTCGTCTTCGATGAGGAGCACGGCCATTTCGATGCGGGTCTCCACCGCCGCCTGGACCATTCCGGTTTCCGCGGCCCGTTTGAGCGCCTCGTCCAGTATGCTCCTGGCTTCCGTCCGTTCACCCCGCCTGCGGGCGGCAACGGCCAGGCCATTCATGGCCAGCACTTGGGCATAGGTATCCCCCGAAACCGCTGCGGCGCCCAGGGCGAGTTCCAGATATTCAACGGCGTTCTCGGTTTCTCCCAACTCGATGAAGCATTGACCGATGTTCGCGAAAAGCTGGGCTTCCAGCTCGACGGCGGCCGGATGGGCCGCGTCGGCCGCTTTCATCGCCTCGGCGGCGCGCATGAAGTACGCGAGGGCCTGGCGAAGCTCGCCCGAATCCTTAAGGACCTCGCCGATATTGTTGAGCGACGAAGCCTCGCGATCCTTGCGGCCCGCGGCGCTCGCGAGTTCCAGGGCTTTCATGTAGCGGTCGAGAGCCCGCGACGGCTCCCCGCGCTCATGGTCGACCGCGCCCAGAATATTGAAAGCCATGGAAACGCCGGCCAAATCATTCAAGGAAGAGAACAATTCAAGGGCCTTGAGCCCGGAAGCTTCGGCCGCCGAGAGATCCGAACGGTAGTATGCGCTCCAGGCGGCGTTGAGGAAGGCCGCCGCCCTGCCCCCTTCGTAACCGGCGCTCACCGAAAGGCGGATCGCCTCCTCGGCAAGGCTTCCGGCCTCCAATGGCGACCGGATCATCGCTTCCCAGGAACGTGCGTTGAGATCGTCTATCGTTCGCGACTTGGACTGATCAGGGATCATCGGCACTCCCGGGCTGAAATCAGGTGAATTATACCCGGAAGGACCGAGGCCAAAAAGCCTGAATCCCGTTATCCGGTTCCTTCCATTTCGGTAGAATTTTAGGTATAGTTGAATCCAACCTGAAAGGCAAACATGAGGTTAGTGATGAAAGCACACACAATATCGGAATCGGTCTATTGTCTTCATGCGGATATCGATACGACGGACCTCTTTGAGGGAATCTGGCCCATTCCGTACGGCGTTTCGCTCAATTCCTATGTGGTGAAGGGCGAGAAGACCGTACTCATCGACCTGGTGCGCGATTGGACGGGAGCCCCGAAACAGCTGGAGGAAGAACTCGCCGGAATCGGCATCGCGTTCTCCGACATCGACTACCTCATCCTGAACCACCTGGAGCCCGACCATACTGGCTGGCTCGGCGAATTCATGAAACTCAACCCGAAAGCCGAAATCATAGCAACCGCCAAGGGCGTGGAACTCGTCAAATCCTTCTATAAAATCAGCGAAGGTTTGAGGGCGGTCAAGACCGGCGATACCCTGGACCTTGGAGCCGGAAGGATTCTTCATTTTATCGAAGCGCCCAACGTCCATTGGCCTGAGACCATGATCACCTGGGAGCCGGCATCCGGCACACTATTCACCTGCGACGCCTTCGGCTCATTCGGCAAGCTCGGGGACCGGGTTTTCGACGACCAATTCGACAGCGCGGAGCACGCCTTCTTTGAGAAGGAATCCCTCCGCTACTACGCCAACATAGTCTCCTCCTTCTCGGTGTTCGTCGAACGCGCCGTCAAGAAACTGGAAGGCCTCGCGATCAAGTGCGTCGCCCCGAGCCACGGGCTGGTCTGGCGGAGGGATCCGACGAAGATCATCGAGCGATACCTTCGTTACGCACGGTACATGAACGGGCCGGCCGAGAAGGAAATCGCGATCATCTGGGGGTCGATGTACGGCAACACGAGGACGGGCCTGGACGCGGTCATAAAGGGAATCGAGGAGGAAGGAGTGCCTTGGTCGATCCACCGGGTCCCGAACGAGGACGTTTCTTTCGTTCTCGCCGACGCCTTCAAATCCGCGGGCGTCGTCCTGGCCATGCCCACCTACGAGTATGCGATGTTTCCTCCGATGGCCTACGCCATAGACATCATGCGGCGAAAGCACGTCCACGGGAAAACGGTGCTCCGCATCGGGAGCTGGGGATGGGTAGGCGGCGCGAAGAAGGAATACGAGGCGGCCATCGCGGACCTGAAATGGACGAGCCTTGAATCCAAGGAGTGGGCCGGCGCGCCTTCGCAGTCCGACCTGGCCGAACTTGAAGCCAGGGGCCGCGAACTCGCCCGTGCCGTGAAGAACGCCTGAGGGGATTTAAGGCGGGAGCAACTGGTTGCCGGCAACCGGCAACCGGCGGATGAGGCATGGAAAAGACCAACGCGATCAGGCTGCTCGAGGCTGCGGGGATTGAGTTCGAAGTGCGCGAATACCCGGTTGATGAAGAGGACCTGTCCGCCGTCCACGCGGCGACCATGCTCGGGCTGGATCCTGACTCCGTGTTCAAGACAATCGTCCTCAGGGGCGATCGTATCGGTCCCTTCGTCTGCGTGATTCCCGGCCCTTGCGAGGTGGACCTCAAGAAAGCGGCCAAAGCGGCTGGCGACAAGTCAGCTTCCCCCCTGCCACTGAAGGAGCTTGAGCCGTTGACAGGCTACCTGCGCGGCGGCTTTTCCCCCATCGGCATGAAACGAAAATTCCCCACCTTCATCGACGAGACCGCCCTGCTATTTGACCGCATCAGCGTGAGCGCGGGACGGCGGGGATTGCAGGCGCTTTTGTCTGTAGAAGACCTGAAGCGGGTGACGGGGAGTGAGACGGCGGATCTGATTTGAGGAGGACTGAGGACCGGGACGGTGCCGGGACGGTGCCGGGACGGAGACTTTATCGGCAGCTGGTTTGGAATGGCCGTCCTTTGGGACGGCCTTTTTTATCCTGCGATTGAATTCGCCATGCTTGCGATTATTGTTTTTCTATTCCTAAATATCGCTTACCATGATGCAGTATTGAGAAATGCCTCCAATTTTCATCACTATTTTATCCCATATTTTGAGTTTTGATGTTTTCCGATTCTAAATATCCCAATATTCACGCATTGGACTACTTTGCCCCCTTGTATCCCCCTCCCTCTCCCCGTTACTATCCACCGATGTCGCGTGGCGTTCCGAACGGAAAAGAGCCGGCGCGGAGGGGAGGTTCCACGTGAAGAAGAGGCATGCGGTGGCGCGGCTCATACTTGAGGACGGATCGGAGTTCGTCGGCTGGGCTTTCGGCAAGCACCGCTCGCAGGCGGGGGAAGTGGTGTTCACCACCGGGATGACGGGTTATCCGCAATCGCTGACGGACCCGAGCTTCCGCGGCCAGATCCTCGTTTCCACCTACCCCCTGGTCGGCAACTACGGCGTGCCGGTGGATCCGAAAACCCAGGAAGCCGTGCTTGACGAACGGGGCATCCCGGTTCATTTCGAATCGGATCGGGTGCAGGTTTCGGGTTTCGTGGTTTCGGAAGCCTGCGACGAGCCGAGCCATTATAATAGCGGCAGCTCGCTTTCCGCCTGGCTGGAAAAGAACAACGTGCCGGGCCTGGCCGGCATAGATACGCGGGCGCTCACCGAGCGGCTGCGGGAGCACGGCGTCATGCGCGGAAAGATCCTTGTCGAAGGTACGCGCGACGTCAGCTACGACTCGGGAGATCTGGCCCACCCGGTGGACGTGGTTTCGCCGAAGGCGGTGCGGACCTACGCCGCCGCGGAGACCGGCGGCAAAAGGGCGCCGCGCGTGGTGCTCGTGGACTGCGGCGCCAAGGCGAACATCCTGCGCTGCCTCGTCGCCCGGAAGGTCGAGGTCCAGGTGGTACCCTGGAACCACGACCTGGCCGGTCTGGACTATGACGGAATCTTCCTTTCCAACGGTCCCGGAGATCCCAAGGCCTGCGGCAAGACCATCGCGACGGTTAGGCGGGCGATAGCGGGCACGAAGCCCGTTTTCGGGATCTGTCTCGGGAACCAGCTCATGGCCCTTGCCGCCGGGGCGGACACCTACAAGCTGCCCTACGGCCACCGCGGACAGAACCAGCCATGCATCGAAGTCGGAACCGAACGCTGCTACATCACGAGCCAGAACCACGGCTACGCGGTGCGGGGGGATACCCTGCCGAACGGCTGGGAACCCTGGTTCGTCAACGCCAACGATAATACGATCGAAGGAGTCCGCTCCTCGGACGGGCTCTTCTCGGCGGTCCAATTCCACCCGGAGGGTTGTCCCGGTCCGCGGGACACCGAATTCCTGATCGACCGCTTCGTCGCGCAGGTACGCGCGGTCGCCAAGCTGCCGGCTGATGAAGGGCCCCGGCTTGAGGCAGGGGAAACGCTGGACTCGGCGGTCGTGCGACTGGCTGCCGCGCGACTGGTGGCCGCGCAACAGCCGGCCGCGGCCCGAACCACTGCGCCCGCCGCTTCCAAGGGAGGCTCAAAATGAAGTTGGCCCATGCGAAAATGCCCAAGAAGGTGCTGGTGCTCGGTTCCGGCGGCCTCAAAATAGGCCAGGCCGGGGAATTCGACTATTCCGGAACCCAAGCGCTGAAAGCCCTCCGCGAGGAGGGGATCAAAACCGTCCTCATCAATCCGAACATCGCGACAATCCAGACGAGCGAGGGCATGGCGGACGCAACCTACTTCCTGCCGGTGACCCCCGAATTCGTGCGTCAGGTCATCGAAAAGGAAAAGCCCGACGGCATCCTGCTGTCCTTCGGAGGACAGACCGCCCTGAACTGCGGAGTGGCGCTGGACCGCGACGGCACCCTGTACAAGCACTCCGTCGCCGTGCTCGGAACTCCCGTGAAGGCTATCGAAGAGACGGAGGACCGCGAGCTCTTCGTCCGCAAGCTGGAAGAGATCGGCGCGAAGTCTCCGCGCAGCATCGCGACGACGGACGCGGACGCCGCGGCGGAAGCCGCCGCGATGCTCGGCTATCCGGTGATGGTGCGCGTCGCCTACGCGCTGGGCGGCTCGGGATCGGGCATCTGCAAGAACGAGGGCGAGCTGAGAAGGCGCTGCGACCGCGCCTTCGCCCATTCTCCCCAGGTGCTCGTGGAGGAATGGCTGGGGGGGTGGAAGGAGATCGAATACGAGGTCGTGCGCGACCGATTCGGCAACTGCGTCACGGTCTGCAACATGGAGAACTTCGACCCGCTCGGCATCCATACCGGGGAGAGCATCGTCGTCGCGCCTTCCCAGACCCTGACGGACGCCGAGTACCACAAGCTGCGACGGGTGGCTTTGGACGTGATCCGCCACCTGGGCATCGTCGGCGAATGCAACATCCAGTATGCGCTGGATCCGCATTCCGAGGACTACCGCATCATCGAGGTCAATGCCCGCCTATCGCGGAGCTCCGCCCTCGCCTCCAAGGCCACCGGATACCCCCTGGCCTTCGTCGCGGCAAAGCTCGCGCTCGGATATTCGCTCACGGACATCGAAAACCGTATCACGCGGGTTACCAAAAGCTGTTTCGAGCCGGCCCTGGACTATTGCGTGGTCAAGGTCCCCCGCTGGGACCTCACCAAATTCAAGAACGTGGAACGGCGGATCGGCAGCGAGATGAAGTCCGTCGGCGAAGTCATGTCCATAGGAAGGACCTTCGAGGAAGCCCTGCAAAAAGCCCTGCGGATGACGGGCATCGGGGCGCCGGGCCTTTCCGGGGACGAAGCCCTGCTGGGCTTGGGATTCAAAGACCTGAAGGAAGCGCTGACCCGTCCCACCGACCGACGCGTTTTCGCCGTCTACCGTGCCTTGGCTGAAGGCTGGTCGGTCGACAAGATCCATAAATTCACCCGCATCGACCGCTGGTTCCTTTCAAAAATGGCGAACGCGCTGGAGGCCGAGAAGGCGTTGCGCGCGCTAGCCTCCGCGTCGCCCGACCCGACGGCCTTGCCGGACCGCGAACTCCTGCTGAAGGCCAAGCGGCTCGGATTCTCAGACGAGCGCATCGGCCAGTTCCTTGGCGTCAAGGAAGAGCGGATCCGCGCGCTTCGGGAAGAATACCGGATAAGGCCCGCGGTCAAGCAGATCGATACCCTTGCGGCCGAGTACCCCGCCCGCACGAACTACCTGTACATGACCTACGGAGCCGTCTCCGACGACACGGCGCCCTCCAACCGCGGCGTCATGGTGCTCGGATCGGGGGCCTACCGCATCGGCTCGAGCGTCGAATTCGACTGGTGCTGCGTGAACGCGGTGGAGACGGCCCGCAAGCTCGGCCGGCACACCATCATGGTCAACTGCAACCCGGAAACGGTGAGCACCGACTACGATATGTGCGACAGGCTGTACTTCGAGGAGCTGTCCCTGGAGCGCGTGCTGGACATCTATGAGCGGGAAAGGCCCGACGGGCTCATCCTTTCCATGGGCGGGCAGATCCCGAACAACCTGGCAACCAAGCTCTACGACGCGGGAGCGGTCATCTTCGGCACCACGCCCAAGTCCATCGACATGGCGGAGGACCGGCACAAGTTCTCCAAGCTACTGGACGAGCTCGGCATCGAGCAGCCGGATTGGAAAGAACTCACCGACCTGGATGCGGCTGAGAAATTCGCCAAGGAAGTCGGCTACCCCGTGCTGATCAGGCCGAGCTACGTACTCTCCGGCGCGGCCATGAACGTAGCCTGGAACAACGAAAGCCTGGAACGCTTTCTGCTAATGGCGACCGACGTATCGCCGGAGCATCCGGTGGTCATCTCCAAGTTCGTGGAGAACTCGAAGGAGATCGAGGTGGACGCGGTCGCCAAGCGCGGAGTGATCCTGTACCACGCGATCACCGAGCACATCGAAAACGCGGGCATCCATTCGGGCGACGCGACGGTAGTCCTGCCGCCGCAGCGCCTGTATATCGAGACGATACGGAAGATCAGGAAGATAGCCGAACGGATCGCCGAAGAACTGGACATCACCGGTCCCTTCAACATCCAATTCCTGGCGCAACGGAATCGGGTGCGCGTGATCGAATGCAACCTGCGCGCGAGCCGCAGCTTCCCCTTCTGCTCCAAGGTGAGCCGGGTGAATATGATAGAGATGGCTACCCGCGCGATGCTGGACGAGCCGGTGCAGAAAGCCCCCGCCTCGGCCTTGGACCTTGAGTGGGTTGGCGTCAAGGCGGCGCAGTTCAGTTTCTCGCGTCTGCACGGCGCGGACCCCGTGCCCGGCGTGGAGATGGCCTCCACCGGGGAGGTCGGCTGCATCGGCACCGACCTGGACGACGCCTTCCTGAAAGCCCTGCTGTCGGTCGGTTACCGGATACCGCGGAAGAAAGTGCTGCTGTCCACCGGTCCGATAGAGGACAAGGTCGAATTCCTGGATTCGGCGCGAAAACTGACCGAAATGGGCTACGAGCTCTACGCGTCCCGCGGCACGGCCAGGTTCCTGGCTTCGAACGGGGTCGCGGCGACGGCGCTCAATTGGCCGCTGGAATCCAAGGAACCGAACATCGCCGGCATGATCAAGCGGCGCGAGATCGATATGGTGATCAACGTCCCCAAAAACAACAGGGAAACGGAACTCAAGAACGACTACATCATCCGCCGGATGGCCGTTGATTACGATGTTCCGCTATTTACGAATATAAAGGTGGCCAAACAGTTCACCGAGGCCTTATCATACAAACGGGAAAAAGAACTGGAGATCAAGGCTTGGGAGGAATACCGATGAAGAAGCTCGCGTTCCTGCTGGCTTACGCGGCGACGCTCGTCGTTCCGGCGGCAATTTACATCGTGCCTCTCGGCGGGATATCCGACGGGTACTCGCTGTCGGTAGCATTCGGGACGGTCGCCTTCGGCATGTTCGCGAACCAATTCCTGCTGGCGGCCAGGCCGCGCCCGGCGGTTTCCGCCCTTGGAGCCAAGGGCCTCCTGTCCTTCCACGGCAGCGCCGGCTTCGCCGCCCTGCTCATCGCCTTCACCCACCGTTCCCTGAAGGTGGGTCTGCCGGGCGTGCTGCAAGGTTCGGGCTTCACCGCCGACACTCCGCAAGCCCTCTTCGGCCTCTTCGCGTTTACGCTCTTCGCCTTTTCCGTCTTCCTGGCGGCTTTTTTCATGGCCAACACCTTTTGGATGAAAATCGCCTTCCTGAAGCGCCTGAAGGAACGCGTCTGGGCGTCGACGGGGCTCAGCTACCCGCGGATGCGCGTCATCCACAACCTCGTCGTCCTCGCTTCGATCGCGATACTCCTGCACGTTCTGCTCGCCTCCACCTCGGATTTTTCCGGGAATCCCGCCGCATCGGTCTGGATGGCCGGATGGATGGCGTTTTGCCTCGGCTCCTACGCGAAGTACCGGCTCTCTGGCCGCAGGGGCGGCTCGGTCGCACGGGAGAGGGCCTAACCCATGAGCACGAGCGCCAAGGATATCGGAAGGTTGTTCTCTCCGCTCCAGATCGGTTCCATCGTCGATTGCGTGGAGCCGCTGAGCGCCGGCTCGGAAGCGGGCTGGGCGCTGGAGCTCCTGGCGGAACGGCCCGAACTGGAAGTGGTGCCTATCGAACGCGACGGCGCCGTGCTCGGAGTCGTGTCCAGGCACGTACTGGAAGGCATCGTGGAATCTGCCTGGAAACGCTTCTGGCAGAAGGACCTGGACGCCTACGTGGTTCCCGCGCGCCGTTCGGTCGAAGCGACCGACTATGTGGACCGGATAGTCGCCGTGGACCTCGCCGATGTGGAAAAGGACGATCCGGGCTGGTACATAGTCAACCACAGACGCGCCTACCTGGGCATCGTCAATCTCCGCACCATGCTGGAGCATCTCAACCACCTCCGGTCGCTGGACCTCCGGCGGGCGGGAGAAATGCAGAAGCACCTGCTGTCCAAGAAACCGGACGAAGATCCCCGCTTCCGGATCTGTTTCTACAACCGTATGGCCCATGAGATCGGCGGCGACTTCTACCGCAGCACGCAGATCGGGGAGGATCGCTGGCTCGTCGCATGCTTCGACGTGGCGGGAAAGAACATATCGGGGGCATTGGCGACGAGCGCCCTCGGGGCGATTTTCGCGTGCTTCAAGCTTTTCGCCTATGCGGGGGAAGCGCAGCTGACGACCGGATTGCTGAACGCACTTGTGCACGAGGTGAATCCGGGCGACGTCTTCGTCGCGGCGGCGCTTTTTTATCTGGATATGAAGGCGATGACCGTGGAAATCCACAATTGCGGTTTTTCTCCCGTCCTCGCATTCATCCCCCAGGAGAACAGGAAGATCGCCTGCAAGATGGCCCGCCCCAACCTTCCGCCTCTCGGGATCGAGGACCGGATGGTCAACGACGCTCCGCAGCTGATCCCCATCACGCCGGGCCTGCGTCTGACCGCCTATTCCGACGGGCTCACCGACATGACCGATCCCTTCGGCGAGCGTTACGGCGAGGAGCGGACCATCGAATACCTGCGGACCCTCCACAAGTCGAGCCAGGCGGATATTCCCGGTCTCGTGGGTACGGAAGTGGACAAATGGATCGGTGAATCGCATCTGGCCGACGACATAACCCTCGTGGATCTGCGCTTTTTATGAAGATCAATAACGGTAGCGCAGCCCGCCCCCGAAACTGAACTGCAGATTCGGATCGTTGGGGAGTTGGCCGATATAGCCGAATTCAAGCGGCACGGAAAAATGCTCGAAAAGTATAGTCTCAATACCGATTCCGGCCCCGGCGACGGCATCCCCTACGTACGGTAGGGTAACATATTCGCCGTCGTTTTCGGAATCAGGATCGCTCTCGTAATCATTGAGGATATAACCGACATGTCCGGCCAGCCCCCATACGTACAGTTGGCCTGAAAACCACCGTGAATAGTCTTCTCCGAAAACGCGGTATTGAACCGAAAACTCCGCCGAATAGTCGAGTACCGCTCCGCCCGAATCATCGTCAGGCGAATACAGGCCTCCTGCCGTAATCGCTATGCCGATCCGTTCGAACCAGCGCTGGTAATGGAGCCCTCCCCCGGAATGGCCGGCGAGCGATGAACCGAACACGCCGAGGGCGTTCGGCCATAGCTCGAAGGCGGGAACGGTTTCTTCCGCGATCGCGGGAGGGACGAAGGAGCAGAAAAGCAGGATTGCAGATGCTACCGCAACCGCTACTGCAACCTCTACCGCAACCTCCGCAGAATTGTTCTTCCGGATTTGTTTCATATTTCCTTTTTTTAAAATAACGATTGCATCAGTCGCGTTCGAAAAGCAGTCGGGCTAAGGCGTCCCCGTCGGGCGCGGCCCGGGCTGCCTTGCGGAACTCCTCGTCGTGCAGCAGGCGCGCCAGCTTGGAAAGAAGCTTGAGGTGGAGCGTGGTCTCGCCGCGCGGCCCCGCCATCATGAAGATGAGGTCGACCGGACTGCCGTCGATGGCGCCGAAGTCCACGGGCTCCGCCAGCCTGAGCACGGCGAGCACCGTCTCCGGTATCGCCTCGCAGAGGGCATGAGGAACTGCGACCCCTTCCCCGATTCCCGTCGAGGACAGCTTTTCCCGCGCGCGGATGTCCTCCAGCAGCTTGGCGGGATCGGATACCTTGCCGCCCGAAGCAAGGAGCCTTACGGTAGCCTCAAGGGCCTCATCCTTGTTCGCGGCTGCCACCCGCACGGCGGCGCACGAGGGCTTGAGTATTGTCTCGAAGTTGATCATCGCTGTCCCTCCTCCGTTTCCAGACGCGCTCGTCCGGCGATCCAATCCACCGGAACCGTGAACAGTATTCCGTTGCCCGGCTTGTCAAGATCACCGACGACCTCCCGCAGGATGGGCGTCAGGCGGTCGACCGCAGCCGAGTCGTTCACCACCGCAAGGAGGGTCTTGTTGCCGGACGGGCTTCCCTTGATGACTTCCTTGAAATCGGCGAATAGAGGCACCTCGTTCGCGAGGAAGCGACCCATTCCCTCGGAATCGAGGATGGTGGCGCCCGGTATTCCCGCCTCGGCATAGGCCTCGACCACGCGGTCGAGCAGCGTGACATCGTTCAGAACGAAAACCAGCATTTTCATCGTCCGTCCAGTATCCGGCCGGAGGCGGAACGTTGTCAAGGGAAACGCCGGTTCTTGATGTTCGGGTAAAATCTACGTATTATGGACCCGCCGCCCGGACGGTTCGGGCCGAATACCAACGATACCCAAGGAGCGCCTCATGGTGGAATCCCTCAAGAAAAACCCGAAGTGGAGGGGTCGCCGCGGCCCGTTGGTCCTCGTGATCATGGACGGAGTCGGCTACGGCAAATATAAGGAAGGCGACGCCGTCGCCGATTCCAAGATGTACGCACTGGAAGCCATAAAGGCCAGGAGTCCCAATTCCCGCCTGAAAGCCCACGGCAAGGCCGTCGGGTTGCCCTCGGACGATGATATGGGCAACAGTGAGGTAGGCCACAACGCGATCGGCTGCGGCAGGGTGTACGAACAAGGCGCGGCCCTCGTGACGAAATCCCTGGATACCGGCGACATGTTCCGGGGGAAGGCCTGGAAGGAGGTCGTCGCGAACGTAAAAGCCGACGACAACGGCGCGCCGGCAGGCGCGATCCACTTCATCGGGCTTTTTTCGGACGGGAACGTCCACAGCCATCTGGACCACCTCAAGGCGATGATCGTCCGGGCCAAGGCCGAAGGCGTCAAGAAAGTCCGCGTGCACGCCTTATTCGACGGACGCGATGTCGGCGAGACGAGCGCCCTGGAGTACATCGATCCCTTCGAGGCCTTCCTGAAGGAAGTCTCGGTCGGCGGTTTCGATGCGCGCATCGCCTCCGGCGGCGGCCGCATGTGGATCACCATGGACCGCTACGGAGCCGATTGGAGCATGGTGGATCGCGGCTGGCAGACCCACGTCCTGGGCAAAGGCCGCCAGTTCGCCAGCGCCCGCGAATCGGTGGAAACCTACCGCAAGGAAATCCACGGCATCATCGACCAGGACCTGAAGGAATTCGTGATCGCCGAAAACGGGAAGCCGATCGGGACGATACAGGACGGCGATTCGGTCGTCTACTTCAACTTCCGCGGCGACCGCGCCATGGAAATGACCGCCGCCTTCGAGCAGGACGACTTCGACAAATTCGATCGCATCCGCCGTCCCAAGGTCTGCTATGCGGGCATGATGGAATACGACGGGGACCTCCACGTTCCCGCACGCTACCTCGTGAGTCCGCCCTCGATCGACCGGACCATGGGCGAATACCTGGCCGCGAGCGGCATCAGGACCCTCGCCATCTCCGAGACCCAAAAATACGGCCACGTCACCTATTTCTTCAACGGAAACCGTACCGGGAAGTTCGACGAAAAGCTGGAGACTTTCACGGAGATCAAGAGCGACGTCCTCCCCTTCGAACAGAGGCCCTGGATGAAGTGCGCCGAGATCACCGACGCGGTGCTGGCGGCCATCCCCAGCGGAAAATACGACTTCATCCGCCTCAACTTCCCCAACGGCGATATGGTCGGCCATACGGGAAATTACCAGGCGGTAGTCTGCTCGATGGAGGCGATGGACCTCCAGCTGGCGCGTTTATCCAAGGCCGTGGAGAAGGCGGGCGGCATCATGATCCTCACCGCCGACCACGGGAACTCGGACGACATGTTCGAGCATGACAAGAAAAGCGGCGCGGCGGTGCGTAAAGAAGACGGCAGTTACAAAGCCAAGACGAGCCACAGCCTGAATCCGGTTCCCTGCGTCGTGTTCGATCCGGAAACCAAGGGCGAGTACGAAGACCGGCCGGGTGAAGCTTCGCTGAACGAGGGACTCGGGATCAGCTCCCTTGCCGCGACCTGCATTCACCTTCTGGGCTTCCTGCCTCCCTCCGACTACGACGCGTCCGTGCTCAGGATGAAGTGATAGAATACCGGTACGCACCGCCGGCGCTGGAGGACTGGCTGGACCTGCGGGCGGAAGCTTCCTGGAGCGCCATCGTGCCCCGTTCCCGCGCGCAGGCGGCCATGGACGGATCCTGGGCGTGGATCTCGGCGTACGATGGCGATGACTGCGTCGGAATGGCGCGCGTCGTCGGGGACGGCGCCTATATGTTCTATCTGCAGGACGTTCTCGTCCGCGGAGACAGACGCGGCAAGGGAATAGGCGGCGAACTCGTGCGGCTGGCCGTCGCGCTCGTCAGCGACCGGGGGAGCGGCTCCTGGCAGTTGGGCCTCATGGCCGCCGGGGGAAAAGAACCTTTCTACGAACGTTTCGGTTTCAAGCGGCGACCCGACGATAATCACGGGGCAGGCATGATCCTGAGGGGAAGCTGATGGCTATCGAAATCGAACTTAAAGCATGGGTCGAGGACGCCGATGCGGTACGGAGAGCCTTGGCGCTTTTCGCCGTCAAGGAAGGCGAGTTCGACAAGGACGACGCCTATTGGTTGCCCGCTCCGCCTGCCGGAACCGATGCCGGCACCCTCACCGGGGTGCCGGGATCCGGCATGGGAACCGGCTTGGGGTCCGGCTTGGGGTCCGGCGTCCGGATCCGCAGGGAAGGCGCGAAAGCCGTCGTGAACTACAAGCGCAAGGAAGTCCGCGCGGGTATCGAGGTCAACGACGAGCGCGAGTTCGAGGTATCCGACGCCCCCGCCTTCGAGGGCCTGCTTGGACGGCTCGGGCTCGCGTTGGATATCCGCAAACGGAAACGGGGCGAAGCCTGGCGGGACGGCGAGGTCCTCATAGAGCTCGCGGATATCGAAGGGCTGGGCCTGTTCGTCGAGATAGAGATCCTCGCCGGGAGCGATGCCGCGGCGGTCGTGCAAGCCGTGCGGACGCGACTGCTTACCGTGCTGGACCGCATCGGCGTAGCCAGGGAAAGGATCGAGAGCCGCTACTATACGGAAATGCTCAGGGAGTCGCGCCGGTCCCGTTGACGGGCAGGTCGGCGATCTTGCCGATCAGCCGGTCGATGACGGCCATCGCATGGGCCAGGGAGTCCCGCTCATCGTCCGTGAGCGAGCGGAAGCGGCCGGAAAGAGCGGCGATTTGCCGTTCCCGCGCGCGTTCCAACGCGGTAAGTCCTTCTTCCGTACAGGTATAGCGAACGCCCCTCCGATCTTCTTCCTCGCGCCGACGGGCTACGTACCCCTCCTCCTCCAGTTTGCCGAGCATGATGCACAGGCTCGACGGAGAGATCCCGATCTTTTCGCTCAGTATCCGCAGGCCAGCGCCGCCTTCCGCCGCCAGGAAGTGCAGGGTCCGGCGGCGGACCTCGGTAAGGTCCGCCGTCTCCCGTCCATGCTCGGAACGGAAGAAACGCTTCATGCGCACCGCGAAGTCCATGAATAACCGCGCGGCTTCTTCGCTCCTCATGCTACGGCTTTGGGGGCCGCCAGGGACTTCCGCGTCCAGCGCCCGCTGCGGTAATACGACACGGCTATCGCCATGCCGAGGATCCAACCGGTGGGCATGGACCACCAGATTCCGGCCAAACCCCAGACGGAAGAGAAAATTACCGCGCAGGGGATGCGGACGAGCCACATGGCGACGAGGGTGGAAACCAGGGGGACGATGGCCTCTCCCGAACCGCGGATGAGACCGTTGGTCACGAACATCAGCGTGAACGCGAAGTAGAAGGGCGCGATCACCGAGAGGTACTGCACGCCGACGGCGATGACCGCGGGGTCGGTAGTGAAAATGCCGACGAGAACCTCCCCGAACAGAAGCAGGACGGCCACCAGGACGGCGGTTATGCCCATTCCGATCGCGACGGCGGCATGGTACCCGCGGCGGGCGCGGTCGGGTTTTCCTGCCCCGAGATTCTGGCCGGTGAAAGTGGAAAGAGCCATGCCGATATTCATCGCGGGCATCCCCACGAAGGAGTCTATCCTGCTCGCGGCAGCGAAGCCGGCGATGACGGTCGTCCCGAAGCCGTTGACAACCGCGGACATGAACATGATTCCCAGGGAGACTAGTGTCTGCTGCAGACCGGAAGGAAGTCCGATCTTCAGGCTGGCTTTGAAAATTTCGTTGTCGAAGCGGAGCTTCAGGAAATTCGTCCGCAGGACCTCGTGCGTCGCGTTGAGGTAAACGAGGGAGCCGATGAAGGAAACGCCCTGGGCGATGACGGTGGCCCATGCGACGCCCTCGATGCCCCAGCCGAAGACTCTGACGAACACGAGGTCCAGTACGATGTTCAGCAACGTGGATAAGATCAACATGTATAACGGAGTGGTCGAATCGCCCAGGCCCCTCAACACCGCGCTTACGCCATTGTAACCGAACATGAGGATCAAGCCTCCGAAGATTATCCTGAGGTAGCGCGCGGCCAAGGGAAGGATGGTTTCGGGAAGCCTGAGCAGCCGCAGGATGGGTTCGGCCGCCAGGAGGCCGGCGAGGGTCAGAACTACGCTCGCCCAGAATATGACCAGATAGGTCGTATCTATGGCGGCTCGGACCTTGGCCATATTCTTCGCACCGAAATATTGGGCGATAAGGATGTTCGATCCCATGGCGAAGCCCATCATGAGGGCGACCATGAAGAAAAGGATCGGGAAGGAGGCGCCGACTGCGGCCAAAGCGTCCGTCCCCACATAACGGCCGACGACCCAGCTGTCGACCATGTTGTAGAATTGCTGGAATACGTTGCCGATGAGCATGGGAACGGCGAACATGATGAGGAGTTTCGTCTCGTTGCCGGTGGTCAAGTCTTTCATAGGTTGGAATCCTTTGATTTTATTGCAAAATAGTTTTAAAGCAAAAGCATCCAATTTATCAAGGGTGAGAAACAAATAGTCGCCAGCAGGCCATCCGTTTTTCTGTAGGTATCCTGGCTTCCTCCATGCTAGAATGGTTTCATGGAAACTACCCCATACACACGGCCGACTTGGGACGAGTACTTCATGGAAGTCTGCGACGCCATCTCCAAGCGCGCGACCTGCGACCGCGGCCGGTCCGGATGCGTAATCGCGAAGGACCATCAGCTGCTCGTCACCGGCTACGTCGGCGCGCCGGCGGGTCTCCCCCATTGCGACGAGGTCGGCCACCAACTGAAGCGCCTCGTGCATGAAGACGGAGCCGTCACAACGCACTGCGTACGCACGGTCCATGCGGAACAGAATGCGATCTGCCAGGCCAGCCGCAGGGGCATCGCGATCGAAGGCGCCACCTTGTACTGCCGGATGACGCCCTGCCGCACCTGCGCGATGCTCATCATCAATTGCGGGATAGTCCGGGTGGTCTCCGAAAAGCGTTATCACGACGCGAAGGACTCCGAAGAGATGTTCGCCAAGGCCGGTGTCGCACTGGAATACGTCATCGACGAAACCGCCAGATACGAGAATCAATAGGGAATCCCATGAAGATCTACGCAAAACTCTCCTTGGGCATCGGCATCGTCGTCCTGGCCATGATGGGCGTCGTCGTCTTCCTCATTGCCCAGGCCTTGACGATTTCCGGCTACAAGGATTTTTCCGCGGACGCGGGCGTCCTCTTGCAGAAGTGGGACGCGGTTGAGCTGGCGTCCTATGATTTCCAGTTCTCGGTGGATCCCCTCGCGGACGTCGCGGCGGATTGGCAGGTCGCGGTCGACGATTTTTCCGGCTCGCTGGAAACCCTGGTGTCCGATCGCCGTGTCGATGCGCTCGGGGGAAGCGTGCGCGAACAGGTGGACAATACCACCGGTTTGTGGGAGTTCACCAGCAAGAACCTCGTCACCGTCGATACGACCCTGTCAGAGTTCAACGACAAGGTAATCGCGAAGCATCCCATCCTGGGCCGTAGCGGACCGGATGGACTTCAGGGAGAAATGGCATGGCTTGAGAAGGACGGGCAGATCGACCTGATCGACCAGTATTACTACCAATCCCTGAAGAACGCCTTGAAGGGCGTCGTTCTCGCCAGCAGCGCTTTCAGGAGCGTCCTGCGTTCGATGGACGCGGCCGTCAAGGATCGCGTCGCATCCACGATCCGGAATACCGTCATCGTTTCCGCCGTGCTTCTCCTGATCACGCTGGCCTTCGCATTCACTTACATCAACATCTTCGCCCGCCGTCTTTCGAAACGGGCGAGAAATATCGAAGGCCACATGAGGAAGGTCGCGGCGAGGGATTTCAGCGAGAAGCCGAAGCGTTCCGGGGGCGACGAAATCGGCATGCTCTCCAACCACCTTGCCGACGTGATCGATTCCCTATCCTCGTTCTTCGCGGCGGTGAAGGACGCGGCGTCCAATGTGAGTTCCTTGAAGGACGAACTCTCGGCGGGAACCGCCCAGACTGCGGCGGCCGTCCACGAGATCAACCATAATATCGAATCAATCAAAAACCGCTTCTCGGTGCTCGATTCGGCCATCGGCCAGGCTTCCGGCGCGCTCGCCGAGATCGGAATACATTTGGAGTCCTTCACCAGGGAGACGGGCGTCCAAGCCGTTTCCATGCGTAAGGCGGGAACCGAGCTGGAATCGTCGGTGAGCGAAACGAACCGTACGGCGGGAGACCTCGCCGAACGCGCCCGAAACGCGGAAACGCTGAAGCGTGCGGTTACGGACGGCGGCGACCGAGTCCAGGCGACCAACGAGGTGATCAGGACGATTTCACGGGACATCGAGGGCATCGTCGAGATCATCGAGCTGATCGACCAGATCTCCGAGCAGACGAACATCCTTTCGATGAACGCAGCCATCGAGAGCGCCCACGCGGGAAGCGCGGGCAAGGGATTCGCGGTCGTCGCGGAAGAAATCCGCAAACTCGCCGAATCCACCCAGGACAACGCGCAGCGGATCGGGGAAGCCCTCACCTCGATCACGGACAAGATCGCCCTCGCGCTGGATGCCAGCGAAGCTGCCTCCCGTTCCTTCGATTCCATCAACGCGGACGTCGTCGGCTTCGTTACGGCCATGGACGGTATCGCGGCCAAAGCCGTCCATGCGAGCGCGGAAAGCGTCCAGGTCGTCTCCGCCATCCGCGACTCCATCGAGGCGACGCAGCGTTTCAGCATCGGGACCGCCGATATGTACGAGAAACATAGGGCCATCCAGGACGCCATGGAGAACATCAGGACGATATCCGACGAGGCGCTTGCGGGCATCACCGAGATCGACGCCGGTTCACGGGAAATACTGGAGAGCGTGGTCCATGTGGACGAAATAAGCATCCGCAGCCGGGAACGGGCAGCCCAACTGGAGTCGGCCGTCGCCGGTTTCAAGACAGGTTCGGAATGCGGAGACGGCACTGATGACCGGGGCGTCGCCGTCAAGATTGCCCCGCGGGACGTGCAAAAAGAGGTACAGGAATGAAAGCGCATGCGCTCGTAACGGCCATCGGATCGGATCGCGTCGGCATTGTCGAAGATATGGCGGCGGAAATCCTGGAGTTCGGCTGCAACATCGAAGAAAGCCGCATGGCCCTGCTCGGCGGCGACTTCGCCGTCCTGTTGCTCGTGTCCGGCGAATCTGCCCCCATCGACAAGTTGATAGAGGCGCTGGATGCCGTCGGCTCCCGGCTCGGCCTCGTAGCCACCGCTCGTCGCACCCGAGCGCCCGAAACGAGCGGCGACGCCCTGCCCTACCTTCTCGAGTCGGCATCGCTGGACACCCCGGGCATCGTGCGCTCCGTGGCTGCCGTCCTGAGGCGATCGGGGGTCAACATCGCGGACCTGGAAACGGATACCGCGCCAGCCCCATGGACCGGCGCACCCATGTTCACGATGCGGGCCCGACTGTTGGTTCCGAGGGGAGTATCCGTCTCCGCGCTCCGAAAGGAACTCGAAACGGTGGAGCTTGAGCACAATTTGGATTTGACCCTCAAGTCCGCCGCGATGGGGGTGCCTGAGGTGTAGCGGGTAAAAGAAGGTAGCCAGAAGGAAGAAGTAAGGAGAGGGAAGAGCGGCTTAGGTTCTTTATGCAGGCTGCCTGATACCGGCTGCAATTTTCTCTTTTTTCAAAGCATCCTCAGAAGCGCGTACCAGGCACAGGCGACAAGCAGAAAAGCCGAACCGGGCAGGGCCACCGCACGCAGGATGGAACCAGTACGAATTTTAAAGTGTTCCACGCTAACGGCCATGCATACGTGCAGGGGCGAGAGCATCATCCCGACGAAGCCGAAGGCGCCCGCAAGGGAAACGGTGGAAGCCCTCACCAGGAGACTCGCCGTGGACGGGTCCAGGGCAAGCACTATCGGGAAGGCGAGGCCGACGTAGCCGAGGCCTATCCCCGTCACCAGGCCCGCGACGAAGGGTACGGCGGCAGTCACCGCGAAGGCGGGAACGCCGGCCGAGGCGAGTTCCGCTGCCGCCAGAACGGAAAAGCCAGCCGCGCCGATTACGGCAGCGAAAGCCTTGATTCCCGCCACCGTTCCGATCATTTTAAGGGCTCCCGCGCTGAAAAATGCCGCACGAATGCCGACGCCGCCCTTTTTTCCCGACGCCGTGAACGCGATGGCCGCCACGATGCCGACTATGGTCGGTCCGTAGCGTCGCATAGCTGAGGAGATCGGGACCGGCAAGGCTGAATCGGTCGGCAGCCGGACCACGGAAACGAGCGCCTCGATCCCGGCGGAGACGGCGAGCACGAGCAGGATAGGGGAAAACGCCCTTAGAAAGGTCGCCAGGCGACGAGGAAGCGAGGCGGAATCCGGAACCCGTGAAGGCTTGAAACGTCGTAATAAGAAGAGGATGCCGAACAGGCAGATGAAGAAGGGAGAATAGGCATTCGCAGCCATCAGAACCGGAATGGATAAGCCGGAAAGCGCCGAGCTGAGGATGAACGCCGGGTACAGCGGCCACATCAGTTCGATTTGATGACGGAACCAGTAATTCGTCACGGCGCGTCCGTCCGGACCCAGCTCGTTGCCTTCGTCAATGGCTTCCACCATAGGAGCTGAAAAGACCGCGCCGCCCGGCATCGGAAGGACGCCGATTACCGATGGCAGCGTCGCGACGGCGATCCGCGGGGAGGCGACGAGCGAGCGGTATGACGAGGCGATGGCTTCCATGTGACGGGTATTCTTCATCGCCGTGCCGAGGGTAAGTATCAGGACGAGCAGGAGGGACAAGAGCAGGGTATCCGCTGACAAAAGGCTTCCGAATATGGTCCCGGCGATATCAGCAGCGCCCATGGACGCCCAAAGGCCCGCCAGCACCGCACCCGCGACGGCAGAGGTTCCCAAATGCAATCCGCGGGAATTGGCGAAGACAATTAATGCGAAGACAGACAGGATTTTCGCTATGGCGGGAAGCTGCATCAAGATGGCCAACACCGTTTTCTCCTTGCGACGAAGCGCAAGCTATACGACGGAGTCCGTTTGGTCAATCTCGCCACCGCAGTGCGGAACCGGTTCGATTGACCGCTACCGTCGATTTTGATATACTTTGATTGGAACGCAATCCGAGGGGGTGCTCCGGTTTCGACTGGTGCGATTCGGGTCGCGGGCTGCAGGTGGAGCGCCGTCCTCCTAACATACGGCAAAACTTTTAACTGCCAACAACGACAGTTACGCTCTCGCCGCGTAAGCGGTAGAACGCGGAAATCGGCTGCGCCGCCTCGAGCGGTCGCGTTTCCGTCGCAATCGAGGCTGGTCGACCTCCGGGCCCGAACGGGGGAAGACGAGAACAACCGGGATACGGGGTCGCCGCGCGCCGAGCAGCCAAGCGATCCCCGACAAAACGATGCCCGGCTAAACCTGTAGACGTCCACGGTTCGCGCATCAGGACGCGGGTTCGACTCCCGCCACCTCCAAAGTAAAAGGCCCCGCCTACCGGTGGGGTCTTTTCTTTACAAGGCGAGGTGGCGGGAGTCGAACCGGAGCCGCGTCCCGAGCGGATGCGAGGGCGAGGCGCAGGGATGCGCCGAGAGCGGCGTAGGCGGGCTGTAGGTCGAGGGCAGGACGCCCGAGACCGGAAGCCGACTCCCGCCACCTCCAACCGAAGAAAGGCCCGCCATCCGGCGGGCCTTTCAACTTTACTGGTGGCGAGAGTCGACACGGTCCGCGCGCGAGCGCGGATATATGAACATTTCCTATCGTGCCAGCGCCGCAGGCGCTGAACCGGAGCCCCGTCCCGATTGTGCCGCGCCGCCGGAGGGCGGCGCATCAAACCATTTCCTCTCGGATGCGTCCCGAAGGGACGCAACGAATGTGAGGGTGAGGCCCATGGATTTTGCCGCGCGCGTGAGCGCGCAGTCCAACCTTTCCTATCGAAAAACGGAGCGGAGCGACGTATGGGCCGAAAGGGGCGCAGGCGGCCTAGGGGCGAGGCGCCAGGATGGCGCCGATGCGTAAGGTCGACTCCCGCCACCTCCAAAGCGGAAGGCTTTCCCCTCCCCCCCCTGAAAGCGGTATACTCGTTCCTATGAAATTCTTCGACCGATCCGCATCCGTCCGTCCGGACGCGGGCGTGCTGGTGCCCATCGTGGTGCTCTTCGCTTCTTCGCTCAACGGAGCTTCGGCGAAAGAAGCCTTCCATGCGAGCTTCGCTCTGCTGTTCGCGTCAGCGGCCGGGCTCGTGTTATGGGCGCAGGCGATTCTGCTCGTGCTCGCGCTGTACCTGTACTTCGCCCCCGTGCTCCTGCTCCATATGGGTTGCCAGAACGCCTGCGAGCCGCCCGGCTGGAAAGTCGATCTCTCGCTCAAGCGGCTGAACCGCCTGTACGCCTTTTCGATCTTCTCCTCGATCGCCATTTTCGTCGCGGGAAAGATGATCCTCCTGATCATGGCCGGTTATCCGGTCTATGAAAAAGCGACCGACGAAACCTTCAGCCGTAGCGTGCTCCAAATATTCGAAGCGGCGATCAACGGACTTTTCGTAGGCGTGATCATGGCTCTCCAGTTCGAAAACCGCCTTTACAAGGCCCGCGAGACCATCCTTCGCCTCCATCCCCGCGAACGCGTCGGCTATTCGTCCCTCTTCTTCAAGGTATTCCTTATCCTGGCCGCGATCGTGCTTTACATGACCATGCAGGCTTTCACCGCGGCGGGCAACTTCTTTTCCCTCGGCGTCCAGAAATTCGATCCGTCCGCAACCCTGCCGCACCAATTCCTGACCGGCCCCGACCTCATCTTCCAGTCGCGACGCCTCGCCCTGCTGCGCGACGCCATGGATATCGTGTTCCTGAGGCTCGCCGTCATGGGATTCTTTACGCTGCAGATGCTTTTTGAACTGAAGATGCTGATCAAGCGTCCGCTCGCGACGGTGCTGGATCGCCTTGAGGCGCTGAACTCTCCGAAACCGACTGCCTTCAGGACCATCGACATCGTCCAGAACGACGAGTTCGCCTGCGTTTTCAAGGAAATCAATTCGCTCATCGAACGGCAGCGCGGAAAACTGGAGTCCTCGGAAGCCAGGCTGGCGTCCCTCGTGGAGACCGCGGCGGATCCCATCGTCGCCTTCGATTCCGAAGGCGGAATCCGCCTCTTCAATCCCGCGGCAGAGACCGCGTTCGGCTATTCCCGCGACGAGGCCATCGGAAGCGCGCTCGGCATCCTGCTGGACGTCAGACCCGAAACGTTCCGCGAGGCCCATACCGACGGATATGCGCGATTCGAATGGAAAACGCGTTCGGACGGGCGGCTTCTCATGGAATCCCACATATCGCGGACGGGGAACGAGGCAGAAACGTGGACCACCGTGGTGCTCCGCGACGTGACTAAACGGGCCGAGATCGAAGAGAACCTGAAGAAGGCCAAGCTCGCGGCCGAAAACGCGAATCGCATGAAAAGCGAATTCCTGGCGAACATGAGCCATGAGCTCAGGACGCCGCTGAACGCGATCCTCGGCTTCACCCAGCTTTTCGGCAACGACCGGAACCTGACCGAAACCCAACAGGACCGGATCCGCATCATCTCCCGCTCGGGGGAGCACCTGCTTTCCCTGATCAACGACATCCTGGATATCTCCAAGATCGAAGCGGGCAAGATGGAAGTCCACGAGACCGTCTTCGACCTTCCCGAATTCGTCGGGGATCTCCAGGATATGTTCGAGCTGAAGTGCCGCAAGAAGGGCCTCAAGCTGTATATCGAAACCCTGGACGACCTGCCGCGCTGGGTCAGGGGCGACCTCGGGAAACTGCGCCAGGTGATGGTGAACCTCATCGGCAACGCGGTGAAATTCACCGATGAAGGCGGCGTGGGGATACTCGTCGGCCGTGAGGGGTCTAATATCCGTTTCTCCATCCGCGACACGGGACGGGGCATCCCGAAGGACGAATTGGAAGCCATACTCAAGCCCTTCGTCCAGGCGACTACCTCCGACCACGAGGGCGGGACCGGGCTCGGGCTGGCCATCAGCGACAGCTACGTCGCCATGATGGGAGGCCACCTGTCCGTGGAAAGCGAACCGGGGGAAGGCAGCGTCTTTTCCTTTACGGTCTCCTTGGCTCCAAGCGCCGAGGCGCCCGAGCGCGGGGATGATGCCGGCTTTTCGATACTGGCGGCGCCGGGGAGGGCCGCGAATGTCCTGGTGGTGGACGACCAGGAAGCGAACCGGCTGGTGCTGAAGGAAATGCTCGAACGCGTCGGTTTCACGGTGACGGAGGCGGCGGATGGTAAGGAAGCGGTGGAGAGGGCGCGCGGCCTGATGCCCGGAATCATCTTCATGGACATCAAAATGCCGGTCATGGACGGCTACGCGGCGACCGCCGCCCTCAAGTCGGATCCCGGGACGGCCGGCATCCGCGTTTTCGCGCTAACCGCGTCCGCGTTCAGCCACGACGAAAAGCGGATCGCGGAGGCCGGTTTCGACGGATTCCTCGCCAAGCCCTTCAAGCAGGGTTCCCTGTACCGCCTCATAAAGGATAAGGGCGGCGTTCCGCTCGCGGAGGCCGCGGCGCCCGCGAGCGAGCCGGTACCCGATCCGAACGCACCGGTCGCGGTCGACTTCCGCCAAGCGTCCGCCGCGCTCGGCTCCGGCGGAATGACCGCCCTGGAAGCGGCCGCCCTCATCAACGACTTCGCTTCACTCGCTTCTTCCGCCGACAGGCTATCCGCATCCGCGCCATCTTTCGCGACCGCCCTGAAGGCAGCCGCGGGCTCCTATGATGAAGCCGCGATCGCCGAACTCCTGCGCGCGGTCGCGGAGGCGGCGGTGGGGCCGGCAGCAGCCGCTGACGCTGACGCAGCCGCAGCCGAAGCCGGAAAGGATAAAACCGAATGAGCGCCTCCAACGGGAATCTGGTTCTTGTCGTCGACGATATCGAAGAAAACCTGAAGGTTCTCAGCGAAACCCTGGTGCAGGCCGGCTTCCACCCGCTGCAAGCGAAAAGCGGCGAGCGGGCCCTCCAGGTGGCTGCCGCGGCGAAGCCGGATCTCATCCTCCTCGACATCAAGATGCCCGGCATGGACGGATTCGAGGCCATCGAACGGCTGAAGGCCGATCCGGCGACCGCCGACATCCCCGTGATCTTCATCTCCGCGCTCAACCAGATAGAGGACAAGGTCCGCGGTTTCCAGGCGGGGGCCGTGGATTACGTCTCCAAGCCCTTCCAGAAGGAAGAAGTCGTCGCCCGGGTCGGCACCCACCTGAGGCTGCGCACCGCGCTGCGGAACGTGGAAAACGAACGGGCCAAGTCCGAGTTACTGCTGTCGGCCCTCCTGCCGGAAAGCGTAGCCACTGAGCTCAAGGAAACCGGTACGAGCGAACCGCGCTTCTTCGATGACGTAAGCATCCTTTTTTCGGATCTGGTCGATTTTACTTCCCGCTCGGCAACCCTCGAACCGAGGGTGCTTATCGCGGAGCTCAACGAAATGACGGGCGCCTTCGACCGCATCATGCGCGAACGCGGTTGCGAACGCATTAAGACAATCGGCGACGCTTATTTCGCCGCATCAGGGATTCCGGAGCCCAATCCCGACCACGCTTTCTGCCTCGTCGGAGCTGCCGTCGCCATGCTCGATTGGCTGGAAGAGCGGAACCGCACAGCGCCCATCGAATGGAAAATGCGGATCGGCGTCCATTCGGGCGCGGCGGTGGCCGGCATCGTGGGCGTGAGCCGCTACATCTACGACGTCTTCGGGGACACGGTGAACATCGCCAGCCGGATGGAGGGAGCGTCCAAGCCCATGGAAATCAACATCTCCGGAGCGACCCTGAACCTGCTCGGCGGGCGATTCGACTGCGAGAGCCGCGGCGCCGTCCCGGTCAAGGGATCGGAACCGCTGGAAATGTATTGGGTAAAGAGGACGCCGAAATGAACGCCGCCGCGATGGGCAAGGCCGACGAGACGCTCCGCCGGGTCTTCGGGTTCGAATCCTGGCGTCCCGGCCAGCGCGAGATAGTGGAAGCCGTACTGTCGGGCCGGGACGCCCTGGCGATCCTTCCGACGGGCGGCGGCAAGAGTCTTTGCTACCAATTGCCGGCGGTGGTGCTGGACAGCCTGGTCCTGGTCGTCTCGCCGCTTATCGCCCTGATGAAAGACCAGCTGGATGCCCTGGAGGCCCTCGGAGTGGGCGCCGCCGTGCTCAACAGTTCCCTGGACCCGGACGAATACCGATCAGCGGCCGACCGCGTCCGATCGGGACAGGTCCGGATCCTGTACGCCGCTCCCGAAGCGCTCGCGACCGGCCGGTTGCCGGCCCTTCTGGCGGAGCGGCCGCCCATCCGCATCGTCGTGGACGAGGCCCACTGTATTTCCCAATGGGGCCATGACTTCCGCCCCGAATACCGCCGGATCGCCGAACTCCGCGTTCGCTTCCCCGCGGCCTCCTGCCTCGCGGTCACCGCGACCGCGACAGACCGGGTCCGCGACGACATCGCCGGTAGCCTCGCGCTCCGCGATCCCTTCGTCTTCGTCTCCAGCTTCGACCGCCCCGCCCTCCTGCTCCGCGTGGAACCGAAGACGGACACCAAGCGCAGGCTCATCGGCTTCGCCCGGAACCACGCGCGCGGGAAGACCGCGGCGACCGGAGAGGAAATCAAGGGGTCCGGAATCGTTTATTGCCTTTCGCGCAAAAGCGCGGAGGAGATCGCGGAACTGCTTTCCGCCCACGGCATCCGCGCCCTCCCCTACCATGCCGGTCTCCCGCAGGAGGAGCGGAAGGCGAACCAGGAAGCCTTTATCCGCGACGACGTGGACGCGATCGCGGCCACCGTCGCGTTCGGCATGGGCATCGACAAGCCCGATGTCCGCTGGATAGTCCATTGGGATCTTCCGAAAGACCTGGAAGGCTATTACCAGGAAATCGGACGCGCGGGCCGCGACGGTTTGCCCGCGGAATGCCTCCTGTTCTACGGCAGGGGCGACCTCATCAAGCTCAGGCGATTCCTGGACCTGGACGGCGATGACAGCGGGGATTCGACCGAAGGCGATTCCAAGTGGGCCGCGCGAGAACGGCTGGATATAATGGCCGCCTACGCGGAGACCGAACAATGCCGGCGCCGTTTCCTGCTCTCGCATTTCGGCGAGCACTACCTCCGCCCTTCCTGCGACTGCTGCGACAACTGCCTACGGGACCCCGAGGATCTCGTCGACCTGACCGTCCCCGCCCAGAAGCTGATATCCTGCGCCATCAGGCTCGGCAACCGTTTTGGGGCTTCCCACGCGACCGACGTGCTCCTCGGTTCCAACTCCGAGAAGATCGAGCGTTACGGCCACGGCGCGCTTTCCGTCTACGGCATCGGAAGCGAGCTGAACCGTGCCGGCTGGATGGAGCTGTCGCGCCGGCTCGTCGCCTCGGGTCACCTGGAAACCGTGCCGCCTTACGAGGTTCTCAAGGCGACCGCGAAGGGACGGGCCCTGTTCACCGCCGGAACTTTCAGGACGCGTCCGATCGAAGGGAGCCGCGGCGGAAGCTCGTTTTCCCCCGGAGCTCCGGTCAAGTCGCCGTATCGGAAAAATCCATCCGCCGATCGTTCCCGCGCGGCGGGAACGATCCTGACGGTCCCCGGAGACGATGAACTTTTCGAGCGCCTGAGGACCCTGCGAAAGACCATCGCCGACAAGACGGGTGTGCCTCCCTACGTGGTGTTCCCGGACCGGACGCTCAGGGAGCTTTCCCGAAGGAAACCGCGTTCGGTGGAGGATCTGGAAGGGGTGTTCGGCGTAGGAGCGCACAAGGCCGAGCGCTACGGCTCGGCCTTCGTACGGGAAATATCGGAATGGTCGGAAACCGGTGAATAGCTGAATCAAGAAATACCGGTAAGTGCCTTCACGTACTGCAGGCGCTCGTAGCCGCCGCTTTCCGAATTCGACCGGCGGGAGAGCTTGCCCCTGAACGCGGATATCGAAGCGATTCCGAGGACGTCCATGCGGACGGGAAGCTCCTGCACGATGAGGGAAAGTGCGTTCCAGCCCCCGCGATAAATAGCCGAACAGATCTGGGTCGCGGCCGCCCCGACGGAAATCAGCTTCAGCACCGATTCCGCGCTGTGGATGCCGCTGCCGGCGACCAGTTCGCAGGAAACGGCGCCGTACATGTTCGCGATCCAGCGGAGGCTCTCATGGTATTCGTCATCGCCGCTCCGCATCGGGCCGGCCGCGAGGGAAGAAGCCGCGAGATCGACGTCCAGACGGTAGAAACGGTTGAAGAGCACCGCCGCGCCCGCCCCCGCGCCCGCCAGGCGTTCGACGAGGTTGGCGGGATTGGTAAAATAGGGACCCAGCTTGACGGCCAGAGGCAGGCTCGTGCGCACGGATACGTTGCGCACGACCGCAGCTATCCTGTCCTCGATTTCCTTCGCGGTTTCCGAGGGGGAGCGCGGCATGATGCCGATGTTCAATTCCAGGGCGTCCGCGCCGGCGGATTCGATCTGCTCCGCGTAATCCACCCAGAGATCGCCTTCAACGCAGTTCACGCTCGCGATGATGGGCACGCCGGAGACTGATTTCGCGTCGCGGATGAGGCGCAGGTAATCGCCCGCACCGCCGTGGATGCCCATCTGTTCGATGAACGCCGCGGCCTCCGAGGACGTCTGGTCGCCCAGCTCGATTTCGGACATTTCCGCGCGCAGTTGCTCTTCGAAGAGCGACTTGAGCACGATCGCGCCCGCTCCCGCTTCGGAGGCTTTCTTCACGCCGTCGACCGTGGAGACCAGTCCGCTCGCCGCGACGATAATCGGATTTTTAAGTTTTATGCCAAGATATTCGATCGATAGATCCGCCATATAATCCTCCAGCGTTCAGGCTCGGTTGCAGTATAGAGCCTGATCGTTGAAGAGGCAAATCCTTATCTGTGTTTTTCACCGGCGGGAGCGGCGGGACGTATAGCCGGATGGGCGGGATCGCGGCGTGCGAACTCCACGGCTCTCCGGGCCGCGTCTTCGGGCAGGGTCGCGAAAGCGCAGAAATCCCGGACGTCTACGGCGTCCACGAGGCGCCCGGGCACCCCGCCCGCCCTCATCAGCAGGCCCGCGACGTCGCGGGCGGAAGCTCCGTGATGGCGTCCCACGCCGATGTACACGCGGGCGGCGCCGCGGCCGGGCCGCTGGCCATCGCGTTCGGCGAACGGAGCGGGACCGCGGCCTTCATCCGAGGAAGTTCGGCCGAACGCCGGACGTCCGTAGGGACGGCCTGAGCCTTCGCGCATGCCGAAAGGTTCGTCGCGCCGGGGTCTGTCGGGGACTTCGGCGATGGAGGCGTAACGGGAAGGATCCAGCCGGTCTCCGAAAGCCGCTGAGACGAGGGCTTCGAGGGCGCGCCGCGGACCGAGGGCCGCCAGCAGCTCGTCGGCCATGACGGACCGCGGATCGGAAGCGCCGAAGGAAACGTCGCGGTCGCCTTTGGGAGCGCCTTCGGCCGCGTCTCCGGATACGTCCGCGGACGCGTCTTCGGGAAGGGCGGGAGCGGCGGCGAGGGTCGCGGCCAGCACGCGCTTGCGCGTGGCGTCCATGACGGAAGCCACCGAGGGCACTTTCATTCGTTCGATCGAAGCCCCGAGGGCAGATTCGATAGCCTTGGAAAGCGTTACGATACGGCCCCTTCCCATCGGCAAGGCGAAGGTGATCGCGATTCCCTTCCTGCCGGCGCGGCCGGTGCGGCCGACGCGGTGGACATAGGATTCCCGGTCGTTGGGGAGGTCCCAGTTGATGACGTGGGTCAGGCGCTCCACGTCGATGCCGCGTGCGGCCACGTCGGTCGCGACGAGTACGGTTGTGAGGCGGGATCGGAAACGGCGCAGGGTTCGTTCGCGCGCTTCCTGCGAAAGGTCGCCGTGGATGGCTTCGGCCGGGTAACCGGCTTCCACCAGGCGCCTCGCCAGCTCGTCGGACTCCAACTTTGTGGCGCAGAACACGAGGCCGTAAAAGTCGTCGGTCGAATCCATGATCCGGCGCAACGCCTCCAGCCGGTCTTCCTTTCGCAGGACGATATAGGAATGGTCGACGGCGGGCTTTTCTTCGTCGCCGGCCTTGTCTTCGATGATATCCACTTCGCCGAGGTAGCGGCGGACGATGCGGAGGATGGGCGCCGGCATGGTCGCGGAAAAAAGGGCGACGCGGCGGGCCGGATTTGTTTTGGAGAGTATGGCCTCGACGTCCTCGAAAAATCCCATGTCGAGCATCTCGTCGGCCTCGTCGAGGACGAACCATTCGATGGCCGAAAGATCCAGGCTTCCGCGCTCAAGGTGGTCGGTCACGCGTCCGGGGGTTCCGACGACGATTTCCACGCCGCGGGAGAGATCGCGGAGCTGGGTCCCGATGGAAGCTCCGCCGTAAACGGCGGCTACGCGGGGGTAGGCGCCGCCCGCGAGCGAGCGGATTTCCTGCGAAACCTGGAGGGCGAGTTCACGCGTCGGAGTGAGTATCAGGGCGCGGGGCGTGTTGGAAGGCGTGTTCAGCCGTTCGACCAACGGAATGCCGAAGGCTGCGGTCTTGCCGGTTCCGGTCCGCGCTTTGGCAACGAGATGGCCTTCATCGGACAGCAGCCGTGGGAGGGCGAGGGCCTGGATGGAACTCGGAGCGGTGAAACCCTTGCGGGCGAGCGCGGCGAGCACGGGTTCGGAGAGCCCGAACCGGGAGAAATCGAGGCTGGATTCGGTCGTCATGTCTATCCTTGTGCGCTTGTTCCCCGACTGAGCGCACGAAAAGGCCACAACGGACTCCACGAGCGATTGACGCGCTATCTGCGGGTATCAACGCGGTAAAATGTGAGCCAATAGTACCGTATGCGAAGCCTGATAGTCTAGGGCAGGAAATGACAGAAATCGGTAAAACAATAAAAAGAACAGGCCCCGACAATTGCCGGGGCCTTATCAATTTTTTCTGATTCGACATTTTGCATCAGCTATGTGCAACTTATTTTTACCTGCTTTTCATTCATTACTTTTTTACCTATTTCTGCTAAAATCCTACACCCGCCGCGTAAAGGATGCAATGCGGAATCCTCCGGAATTTGTAGACAGTTATCTACATCGGTTCGAATTCGGTGTAGTCATCCATCTTGACAATAACGTATCTCCAATAGATATAATATCTTATGAAAGAAAGAAGACAAAATGGACATACTCGTTATACCCCTGAAGCCTTTCTTCTGTGGGTTTTTCTCATATCCCTCATCCTGAAAATCATCCATTCCGTCGCTATCGCACGGCTTCCGCTCTACCGGCTTGCCATCGATCCGTCCATCCTGGCTTTATCTCTGGGATCCGTCGTTTTCCTTGCGGCCGCCCATTGGAAGCGCTTGTCGGCGGCAAAGGGAATTTTCCTGCTCGCGGTCTTCCCTCCGGCCATGTGCGGCGATCCTTGTTCCGGGTACGGTCTCGGTTTTTTTGCCTGCGGAGTCGCGATGCTGTATTCGGGCGGCCACCTGAAACGCTACCGTGTCGCCAAGCTCATCGCCCTGTCGCTTTTCCTATTCTGTACGGAGGTATGGATCATATCCGCGAATTTGTCCAAGACGCTCTCCTTGACCGTTCTTGCCCTTGCCTTGCTGCACTCCATCTTCACCGCCTCGTTTACGCTTTTCTTATTCTTGGTTCATTTGAACCAAACGGACTTGCTCCATCGGGATAAAAAACCCAGTCTGTCGCTTTCCGGTCGCGGTCTTTCCGTTGCGGAAGCCTATTACGTCAAAGCAATGGCGGACGGAGAAACGGCCAAAGAAATCGCGAATAAATCCTTCGTCAGCGAATCCACGGTACGGAACACCCTCTCCCGCGTATACAGGAAGCTGGAAGTATCCGACAAGGCATCTCTGATGATCCTGCTCTCCAAGTACGACGTGGTGGATTGAGCGGGAAGAAAAAGCCGGCGGCTCCGCAATGCTACCAGACGCCCTTGGTGGAGCCGCCGTCCAGGGAAACGATCTGACCGGTGAGGTAGGACGCCGCGGGAGAAAGAAGCCAGCAGGCGGTTCTGCCGAACTCCCCGACATCGCCGTAACGGGCCAGGGGGATGACGGCTTCCGAGGCAGCCCGGGCCTGTTCGGCCGTGATGCCGCGGCGTTCGGCGGCTGCTTTGTCGATGCGGGAGACCCGTCCTGTGGCGAAGCGGCCGGGGGCGAGGCAGTTGACCCGGATGCCGAGCGGAGCCAGCTCGGCGGAGAGGGTTTTCGCGAGGGCGGCCGTGGCGGAACGGAGCGAATTCGACAGGATCAGGCTTTCTATCGGTTCCTTGACCGAGGTGGACGAGACGACGAGGATGGCGCCTCCACGGACGGAAAGGCCCGGAAGCGAAGCGCGGACGAGGCGCACCGCCGACATCACCAGGAGGTCGAAGGCGGACTTCCACTGGTCGTCGTCGAAATCCGCGAAGCGTCCGGGCGGGGGACCGCCTGAATTGCATACGATCCCGTCCAAGTCCGGGCCGAATTTCTCAGCTGCCTTGAGGACCCAAGCCTCGATGGACGCGCTTTCCGTCATGTCCAGCACGCAACCGTCGATTTCGGCCCCCGAGCCCGCTTTCCGAGCCCTTTCACGGAGGGAATCGAGCGCGGCGGATACTTTGGCGATGTCCCTGGAGCCGATCCAGACGCGCGCGCCCTCGTCCGCGAGGGCGGCGGCGGTCGCGTAGCCGAGTCCTTCGCTTGAGGCCGCGACGAGAAAGGTCCCGGATTCCAGATTCAGGTTCATTCAGTCCTCCTTTCGTGTATGAGGGCGAGGCCATCGAGGGCCAGGAATGGTTCCCAGAGATCGAAGCCCAGCCGCGGCGTCAGCGGGGGATCCGTATGGTCGCCGGTGCCGACCAGGGAGACGCCGGCGCCGCCGAGTTCCTCGATCATCCGATCGAGGATGCGGTCCACGAGGCCCGACCAACCGATCATGAGTCCGGCCCTCACCGATTCTGCGGTGTTCTTGCCGATTGCACGCAACGGGGCCTCCAGCCGGATCTGGGGCAGCTGGGCCGCGCCGCGCCGCAGCGCGAGTGCCGCCGATTCCATGCCCGGAGCGAGGGCTACCCCGACGAGGTCTCCCTTGGCGTCGACCGCGGTGAAGGTCAGGGTCGTGCCGAAATCGACTACGATGCAGGGCGCGCCGAGCAGGGCGACCGCGGCGACGGCGGCGCAGACCAGGTCCGAGCCGACCTCCGCGGGATTGTCGGTCCGTATGCGGAGTCCGGTCTTGACGCCGGGGCCAACGATAAGTGGATCCTTCCCCCCGCGCGGAAAACGGGACATGGCCTGGGCGAAGGGGACGGTCGCCGAGGGCACGACCGACGAAAGCACTGCATGCCCTATTCCGGCGCGGTCCGCACCGCGCGAGGCGAGAAGGGACGCGATGAGGAATTCCCATTCGTCCACGCTCCTCTCGGCCGCGGAAAGGCGGAACCGCGCCGTCCACCGCTCCCCCGCCTTGCGCAGGCCGACCGCGATGGAACCGTTCCGGATGTCGGCCGCGAGGAGCACGGCCGCTATTCCTCTTCGCGCGAGAGGCGCGATCGGCCGCCGCCCGACGGGAAGCGTTTCCATGCGCCGACTATGGCGAAGGTGACGAGGGCCGCCACGGCGGCCTCGGGTATCCCGTTCGCGACGGCGACCGTACCGATGAGAGGCCAGGGAAAGAAATTGAAGAGTCCGAGTCCCGATAGCACGAGGCCGGTATTGGTCGCGCTGCCCGCTACGGCGCCGACAAGGACAGCAGCTGATGACCGCAGGCCGAAGAGGCGCCCGGAATCCGCCTTACCTTCGATGAGCCGCCAGACGATCCAGGCGGCAGGGCCGACCAGGAGGCGCGGAAGCACCGAGATCAGGGGATTGGTGAACGCGACGTCTACCGGCCCCGTCGGCGCGATCGCGGCCTGCAGCAGGCTGAAGACTCCGAAAAGAAGGCCGACTATCGCGCCGACGATCGGTCCCTCCAGAATCGCCGCGACTATCACGGGGACATGCATGATCGTGATCGACGCTCCCGAAAACCAGGGAATGAAACCGAGACGGGTGATGCCGAGAACGATGGCGACGGCGGAGAGGACTCCGGCGATCGCGATTTTCCGAACGGGTAGGTCTGCCATAAGCTTGCCTCCTCATTGACATGCGCCGCCTGCCAGGGGCGGCGATAGAAACCTCAGGTTTTTCTTCCGGCCTCCGAGAAGCCGCGAAGCTCCATCGCGACCGCGAGGGACTCGGCCCGCTCAAGGGCGCGAAGGAACAGGGGAACGATCAGCGCGAGGGCGGCGCGGGGCCTCGCCTTGCCGGCGGAAACGCCGCCCCGGGAGATCTGGGCCACCACGATGCGTTCCGCCTCCTCCACGAGCACCGGCACGAACCGGATCGCGATGCCCACGGAAAGGGATATTCCCCGTACGGGAAGTCCGAAACGGGCCAGGGGTTCCAAGGCTCCGCCGGCCGCGCGGGAGGCTTCCGCCAGGGGGGTTACGGCGGAAAAAAGGGCCAAGGAAGCCATGAGCACGGCCATTCGGACAAGGAGGAGGCCTGAACGCAGGAGTTCCGGGACGGTGAAATCGATGGGACCGAATGAAGCGATCACGGGACCGGAGTCTCCGGGCCAGGCGAAAAGCAGCTGGGCAAGCACCATCAACGCGATGAAGGGCCAGGCGGGAAGAAGTCCGCGCAGAAGATGGGCAGGACCAATGCGGCCGAAGCGGTGCGCGACAAACAGCGTGATCGCGAGAAGGCCGAACGCGATCAGGGGATCGGGAGCGAGCAGGGCGGCGGATACGACGGTGAGCAGGGCGAAAAGCTTGGTTCCCGGTTTCAGGGATCGAAGGGCGGAAGGCCGGTCAAGGAATTGTCCGATTGTGGCGTTCCGGAAAAACTCCACGCCGCTCCGCCCGCGGCGGCGGCGGCGCTTTACAGCGTGATTCACCGCGGCGGGGACGTCGGGGACTGATGTGACGGCCGGGTCTGACGCGGCGCTCCGGAGTTTTTTCCCCTTTCCGGTCCCGAGCGGAAACGCCCGGGAAAACGCGATGACGGAAACCAGATCCTCGGCATCCAGGACGGAACATGGAGGGAGGGCACCCGCAACCTGGAGCAGGCGCGCGGCTTCGGCAGCCCAAGGCAGGCGGAGTCCCCATTCCTGCTTCCATAGGGTCGAAAACACCTCGCGCGGAGGTCCGAAAGCCACGAGACTGCCTTCACTCATCACGCCGACGAAATCGAAACGGGAAGCTTCTTCCATAGAATGGGTCGTCGCGATCGTCGTGACGCCCGTCGATGCCTGGGAAAGCACCAAGTCAAGCACGCGGCGACGACCGACTCCGTCCAGGGCTGCCGTCGGTTCGTCGAATAGGCTGGCTTCCCCTTCCATCGCGAGGCAACCGGCAAGGGCGGCTTTGCGTTTTTCTCCACCGCTGAGCGACCTCGTTTCCCGGTCACGGAATTCATCCCAGGAGAGGCCGACTTTTTCCATGGCGCTCCGTGCGGAAAGGAGAAGAGGCCGCCCCGTCAAGCCTTTGTTGCGCGGCCCCCAAGCGACGTCGTCGGCAACGAATCGTTCGAAAAGAGCCGCCTCCGGGTTCTGCACCGAAAGGGGGACGCGGAACCTGAGCGCACGCAGGTCGGCGCCCCTCTCGGCCGTGTCGACTCCGAGGACGCGGACCTCGCCTGAGTTCGGCAGGAGAATAGCGTTGCAGTGGCGCAGGACCGTGGATTTTCCCGATCCGGTCGCTCCGACCAACGCGAGGGACCGACCTGCGGGAAGGGCGAAGTCCACTTCCTGTATACCGCGGGCGGCGTACGCGGTCCGTGGAAGCCAGGCGCGGGTCGCGCCGGAAAAAGCGAAGGCAGGAAGCGCCGCGTCCTTCGCCTCCGGGACGATGGAGGAGGAGGAAGACCCGGCAGCGGCGGCCGGCGGAAGGACGGGCGTGAGGAACGGCAGAAGATCACCGACGAAACCTACCGGATCTATACGGCTCGGCCTGAAATCGGGGAACAGGGAGCGAAGGGAAGATGCGGCTGCGAGCGCGTCGTTCGGGACGAAGCCCCAGGCTTCCAGATCGCCGCGGGCGAAGAGCGCGCGGGGCTCACCGTCGAAGACGACCGCTCCCTGATGGAGGACGACGACCCGCCGGGCGCGCGCGGCTTCGTCCAGCGAATGGGTGACGTGCAGCACGGTCCGCTTCCCTGCGACCAGCTCATCCAGCAGGTCGAGCAGCGCTTCGCGTCCCGCCGGATCTATCATGGACGCGGCTTCGTCCAAGGCGAGCACAGGAGGGGACAAGGCCAGCACGCCCGCGATCACGAGGCGTTGTTTCTCTCCGCCGGAGAGGAACTGGGGCGGCCGTGTCCGCAGTTTTTCAAGTCCGGTTTCATGCAGGGCGGCATCCACGCGGCGCGCGACCTCTTCCGGATCCATCCCCGCGTTGAGAGGACCGAAGGCGGCATCCTCCTCCACGACCGCGCCGATGATCTGGTCATCAGGATTCTGCAGCACTACGCCGACGACGCGTCGCGAAGCCGCCTTTCCCGTAACTTCAGAAGGATCCAAGGCACGGCCCGTTTCGTCGAATACCCGCACCGAACCCGAATCGGGTTCCAGGAGGCCGACTAGGAGCTTCAGGAGAGTGCTCTTGCCCGAGCCGTTGGCCCCGAGCAAAGCCAGGTATTCGCCTTCGTGGATTTCCAGATCAACGGAGTCGACGGCATTCCGGCCGGAGGCGGGGTAGGAGTATGAAAGGGACCGCGCGACGATGCGCGCGCGTGGGGATATCTGCATCTGACCTCGCGTCTCGGTCCCTCGGGGAGATCCAAGCGCATCATAAAGCTACGCACATTCCGGGCGGAGGTCAAGACGCTTGACCGACCCTCCCATCCGTCCTAGCATGGCCCCTATGAAATTCCTCCATACGGCGGATCTGCATCTGGGCAGGACTTTCCATGAACGATCCCTCGTCGAAGACCAGGAATACCTGCTCGCCATCCTGGCGGACGAGCTGGCCGCGGACGATTACGCGGCCCTCGTCGTCTCCGGAGACGTCTACGACCGGTCCATCCCATCGATCGATGCAGTAAACCTGCTCGGAACCTTCCTCGCGCGCATCCGACTCCGTTTTCCCGCCTTGGCCGTCCTCCTCATAAGCGGCAACCACGATTCTGCCGACCGGCTGGGATATGCGGACTCGTTGCTTTCGAAATTGGGCATCCATATCGGAAGCGACGCGGAAAAGGCTTTCGACCCTGTGGTCGTGGAGAAGGACGGCGAGCGCGTCGCCTTCTTCCTCCTGCCCTTCCTCGCTCCCGGTTGCCTCAGGGGTTCCAGCCCGGAACTCGCTACCGCTGAACTCGCTACCGCTGGACTTGCTTCCGCGGAACCGCTCAGGTCGCAGGCGGACCTCGCCGCCGAGGCCGCATCCCGGCTCGCCATCGCGCGGGAAGCCGCCGGCAAGGCCGGTGCCACGGCAACGGTACTCGTCGCACATCTTTTCGCTTCAGGAGGGGAGGAATCCGAATCGGAGCGCGTGTTCCTCGGAACGGCGGAACGCGTGGAAGCGGGCCTGTTCGGGGGATTCGACTACGTCGCGCTCGGGCACCTGCACCGCTCCCAGCGCGTCGCGCCGAATGCCTGGTATCCGGGCAGCCCCCTCGCCTACTCCTTCGACGAAGCGGACCGGAAAAGGGTCTTTCTATCGGTTGGGGTCGGCCGCGACGGGGACGGAGACGCATGCGCGGTCCGCCCGATCGCGGTCCTGCCCAAGCGCGTCCTCCGCCGCCTGAAAGGCGCTTTCGAAGAATTCAACGCCCCCGGCGCTTTCTCCGCGTTCCGCGAGGATTACCTGGAAATCGTGCTGACCGGCCGGCGCCTCGTGGAAAATCCCCTGGTATTGCTGCGGACCCGGTATCCCTACCTTCTTTCCATCCGTCAGGATGAGGCGCTTCAGGCCATGGAGGCGGCCAAGGACGCGCGGTTCGCTGGCTTGGACGGCGTTTCACGGCGCGAGGGACGGCGCGGCGCCGCAGACGATTTCGCCCTCTTCCTCGGGGAATTGTACGGCCGGGCCGATCCGGCCAAGCTCGCCCTGTTCGAAACAATCGCGCGGGAGGCCGAGCATGAGACCGCGTAGCCTTTCGCTCCTGAACATCGGCCCCTTCGCGGGCCGGGCGGAACTGGATTTCGATGTCCTCGGAGACATTTTCCTGATTGCCGGAAAGACGGGCTCGGGCAAGTCGACGATCTTCGACGCGATCTGCTATGCGCTGTACGGAACCCTCCCCGGCGGCCGCAAAGGCCTGGCGCGCAAGCTGCGCTCGGACTTCGCTGCCGAGGATGACGAATGTTCGGTGGCCCTCGTCTTCGACCTGGGAGACAAGACCTACCGGATAGAACGCAAACCGCCGCGCTCCCGCAGGAAACTCCGGGGGGAAGGGCTTGTGGAGGACGGCGAGGAAGCGGTCCTGTTCGCCGTCACCGCGGAGGGACTCGTTTCCCTGAGCGGAAAAAAAAGCGAAGCGGACGAGCGGGTACGGGAACTCGTCGGGCTTTCGGAGGAGGAATTCTCAAAAATCGTCCTCCTTCCGCAAGGAGAATTCGCGCAATTCCTGAGACAGGGCAGCACCGAGCGGCGCGAAGTACTCCGCAAACTCTTTCCGGTGGACGTCGCGGTCCGGGTACGCGAACTGGCGAGGAGCAAATCCAAGGAAGCATCCGCCCGGCTCGCGGAGGCGGAAAGAAACGTAGCCGACAAGGGCAAACGCTTCTCCGCCGACGCCTATGAAGAAAACGCCGTACTCTCCCGCTCGGCCCTGATAAAAGCGGAGCTGCACGCGGCGGAGGCCGAGACCCGTCTCTCCCTCCTGGCAAACCTCGTACGACTCTCCGAAGCGGAAGAAGCGGCTCTGGTCCGGCTCGGAACGGCGCGCCGTGAGGCCGACTCGGTCCGTTCCCGCGAGGCGGATATGGTTAAGGCCGAACGGACCTTGGCCGAATCCCGGCTCGCGCGCCCTCTCGCGCCACTTGCCGAGCGTGCCGCCGAAGCCGGACGGCAAGCGGCCGCACTGGAGGCGGCAGCGCTGGAACGCTCCCGCGAAGCTGAGGCCGCACGTTCGCGGGCGGACGCGATCAAGGCCGAAGGGATCGAAACGGAGCGGCTGGATGCGGCGCTCGTCGACGCGCGATCAAGGCGTCCTGCCTTGGAGGAGGCCGCCAAATACGAAGGCGAACTTTCCGCGGACGAGGCCGCACTCGTCGGATTGGACGCTTCCCTTTCCGCCCTCGCTTCCCGCAAAACCGCCGCGGAGACGGCGGGGCGGATCCGAAAAGCCGAACTCGCCGTCCTCAGGACCAAGGCCGATGCGGCCGACCGCCTTGATGCAGTCTGGGAAAGCGCCCGTGAAGCCATGGAGCGGGCGAAGGCCCTGAAACCGCTGGCCGAGCGGTCGGAAGGGCTCGCCGCCGACGCGGCCGATGCGGCCGGCCGCGGGAAAACGGCGGAGGCTTCGTGTCTGGAACTTGAAGCGCGCCTTCCCGTGCTGGAAGCGGAACTCGCCGCCCTTGAGGCGGAGCGGCTCATGGCCGATTCGGCGGTCGCCGCCGCCGCGCTCGCCCTGCAACTCCGGAAGGACACGCCCTGTCCCGTCTGCGGCTCCCTCGAACATCCGCTTCCCGCCGCGGCCCGTCCCTCGGCGTTCGGCCTGGACCGCCGCGTCGAAGCCCTCAGGAAATCCCGCGACGACGCATCCCGGAAGCTTGCGGGCCTGCAGGCCGACCGGCTGTCCCTGCGGAGGGAAATGGAGCGGATCGAACGGGAGGCTGCGGATATCCGTGTCCAGCAGGGCCGGATTTCTCCTGAAACAACCCCGCCCGCCAACGCCGCGGAGGCGGGCGTCTGCCTCCGCCTGGCTGTCGAAGCCCTGAACGCCGCCACCGCGCCGCGTGACGAAGCCCGCCGTGCCCGCGTCCGGCTATCGGCTTTGTCCGCTGAGGCCGAAAGCTCGTCCGAAGCCGCCGCCGCCCTTGAGAAGGAACGCGCCGGATTCTCGGAACGCCGGGCCGTCCTCTCCTCGGCCCTGGACGGGCGCCGCGACCGCCTCGCCAAAATACTTGCCTCCTCCGCCGGTTCCGCCGAGGGCCCGCCCGCCGAGGGCCTGCCCGATGAGGAAAGACCCTCAGCGGATCAGGCGCTGACTTCCCTCGACGCGTTCATCGCTGCCACGGAGCGCGCGCTGGCGGCCCGGAAGGAACGCGCGGAAAAGGCGAGGGACGAAGCCGCGGCTGCCGAGGCTATGGCCACAGCGGCGGCCGCCGCGGCGGCGGAAGCCCGAACCGCGCTCGGACGCGCCTCCTCAGTCCTGTCCGCGGCATTGGCGGCTTCGCCCTTCCCCGACAAGTTGAGCTTGGAGGCCGCGCTTCTGGACGCCGCCGAGGAAAAAGGCCTGGCCGGTACGCTCGCGGACTGGCGGGACGAACGCGCGCGTACGGAAGCGGTCCGCGCGGAGGCTGAAAAGGCGGCGGACATGGCCCGCGCCGGCCGCGAGGAAGCCGTGAGCCTGGCGCGCTGGGAAGGTCCGGTCGAATCCGCGTCCCTGAAATCCGCGCAGGAAGCCTGCGCATCGGAAAAGGCGCAGGCGGCATCGGCGCGCGACGAAGCTGCCTCCGCCCTCGCTGCCCTGGAAAAGGACAAGGCGGACTGGGAGGAGGCGGAGGCGAGGAGGAGGAGCCTCGCGAAAGAAACGGCCGGCCTGAAAGCTCTGGACGACGACCTTTCGGGCAACAATCCCCGGAAGAAAGCCTTCGACTCCTGGATACTCGGCCTGTACCTCGCCGAGATCGCCGCCTACGCGACCAAGCGCCTGGAGCGCATGTCGGAAGGCCGTTACCGGTTGATCCTGGACGCCGACCGGGAAGGAGGGCGGGGACTCTCCGGCCTGGATCTCGCGGTCTTCGATGCCTATACCGGCAGGGAACGGCCATGCGCGACCCTCTCCGGCGGCGAAAGCTTCATGGCATCCATCAGCCTCGCCCTCGGTCTCGCCGACTCGATACAGGCGCGCTCGGGCGGCATCCGTCTGGACGCGGTCTTCATCGACGAGGGTTTCGGCAGTCTGGACGAGGCGAGCCTGGACAAGGCGCTCGGCATCCTGGACGAGATCCGGGACCACCGCATGGTCGGCCTGGTTTCCCATGTCGGTGAAATGCGCGCCCGCATCCCGAGCAGGGTCGAGATCGAAAAAACCAGCGCGGGTTCGCGCATCCGGGTCGAAGGGCTCCGCTGACGATCCGTTTCGCCGATCGCGCCTTTACGATCCAACCCATCTAGGCTAACATTGCTTCCGGAGGCCGCCATGGTTATCGACATCGCCCGAGCCGCACTCATCGCCATCGACGTGCAAGCGGATTTCTGTCCCGGCGGAGCCCTCGCCGTACCGGACGGCGATGCCGTCGTCCGGCCGATCAACGTGCTGGCCGCGCGCTTCGCCGCTACGGGCGGCCGCGTCATAGCAACCCAGGACTGGCATCCGGAAGGCCATGTTTCCTTCGCCTCGGCCCATCCCGGAGCCGCGCTCTACGACAGGATCGCGCTCGCCCTCGACGCCGATGCGTTTCCGCCTGTCCGTCAGCCCGACCGGCGGACTGACGTTCCCCTCCCCGCCGCCGTGGACCAGACCCTGTGGCCCGATCATTGCGTCCAAGGAAGCGCCGGAGCCGCTTTCCATCCCGGTTTCGATACCGCGCCGGTAAGCCTCATTCTGCGGAAGGGTTTCCGCAACTCCCTGGATTCGTATTCGGCCTTCTTCGAAAACGACCGCAGGACGTCGACCGGCCTGGACGGCGCGCTGAAGGGCCTCGGACTGGGCACCGTCTTCCTCTGCGGCCTCGCCACCGACTATTGCGTGCTGTACAGCGCCCTGGACGCGGCCCGGCTCGGCTATGAGACCGTGATCGTCTCGGATGCGATCCGCGCGGTCGGGGTGCCCGAAGGCTCAGGGGAACGGGCTCTCCAATCCATGAGGGATGCCGGCGTCCTCTTCATCGCAACGGAGGACCTGCTTTGACCGAAGGATCCGCCCTCTTCACCGACTTCTATGAATTGACGATGGCCCAAGGCTTCTGGAAGCGGAACATGGATCGCCGGTCGGTATTCGAGATGTTCTTCCGCCGCCAACCTTTCAATAGCGGATTCGCCATATTCGCGGGTCTGGAAAGTTTCCTGGAGAAGCTGAAGATCTTCCGTTTTGCGGATTCCCACTTGGAATACCTGGACTCCCTCGGCGTCTTCGAAAAACCCTTTCTCCGCTACCTTCAGGATTTCCGCTTCTCGGGTGACGTGTGGGCGGTGGACGAGGGCACGATAGTTTTCCCGCAGGAACCCCTGATACGGATCGATGCCGGACTCATCGAGGCTCAGTTGATAGAAGGCATGCTCCTGAATACGGTCAACTTTCAGAGCCTCGTCGCCACAAAGGCAGCGCGGGTCTGGCTCGCCTCGGACAAGGGCTCCGTCATGGAATTCGGCCTCCGGCGGGCGCAGGGGCCGGACGGCGCCATGTCCGCCACCCGCGCGGCCTATATCGGCGGCGCATCCGGCACCTCCAACACCCTCGCGGGCGCGCGCTTCGGCATCCCCGTGATGGGCACCATGGCCCATTCCTGGGTGATGTCCTTCCCGAGCGAGCTTGAGGCTTTCGACGCGTACGCGGAGATCTACCCGGACCGGACGATCTTCCTCATCGATACCTACGATACCCTCGAGAGCGGAATAGGCCACGCGATCGAAGCGGGGGCAAGATTGGCGGCCAAAGGAAAAAATTTCGGCGTGCGCCTGGATTCCGGCGACATCCATTACCTGTCGGTCAAGGTGCGCAAGGCGCTGGACGACGCCGGATTCCCGAAGGCGACGATCGCCGTCTCCAACGACCTGGACGAAGCCATCATCGAGACCCTCAGCGCCGCGGGCGCGCCCATCGATTCCTGGGGCGTCGGCACGCGTATGGTGACCGGCGGCGAGGAGGCGGCGTTCACTGGCGTGTACAAACTGACGGCGCGCGGAAACGGAGACGGAGGCCTCGTTCCGGTGATGAAATTCTCCGACAATCCCGAAAAGACCACCAATCCTGCCCTCAAGCAAACCTGGCGCATCCACGACGAGGCGGGTATGGCGGTCGCCGACGTTCTCGCCCTGGCCGATCCGGACTCCGCCGATGGTGCCGAGGTCCTGCAGGTAGGCCAGGATCATGCATTCTGGCATCCTGCGGTCGACTACCGGCATTTCCATTACGTGCCGTTGATAGAGCCTGTAGCCCTGCTGAAACCGTGCATGCGCTCCGGCGCCCTTCTCGCGCCGCACCCGGGACTTCCGGAAATCCGCGCCAGGGTGAGCGACGGTCTTGAAAGTTTCGACGGAAGCTACAAGCGCCTCCTGAATCCCCATGTCTACCGGGTCGCCATCACCGATCGCCTCAAGGATCTGAAGCTCGGCCTCATCAAGGAATACCTGGGAGAACGCTGAAGGTACGAGGCGAGCCGGGTGCATCGGGTGGCGCGGGATGCGCCCGGCGCGGCCGCTTCCGGCGCGGCCACACCCGGCGCGGCCACACCCGGCGCGGCCACACCCGGCGCGGCCACACCCGGCGCGGCCGCTCCTACTTTTCCGTCTCCGTCATACCCGTGATGAACTGGTTTTGCATGGCGATCACGACGAGGACCGGCGGAATCATGGTGATCAGCGTTGTAGCCATAACTATTTGCCATTCGATCTGCACGTCAGCTCCGGACATCATGCGGTTGATGCCGATCAGCAGGGTATAGAAGTCCTGCTTGGTCGTGATGAGCAAGGGCCAGAGGTACTGGTTCCAGCCGTAGATGAACTGGATGACGAACATGGCCGCTACGGGGGTCTGCGTCATCGGAACCAGGATCGTTCCGAAGAACTGCATGGGCGACGCGCCGTCTATCTGGGACGCTTCCGCGATCTCCCTCGGGATGGACAGGTAGAACTGCCGGAACAGGAACACGGCCGTCGCCGACACGACCATGGGGAGGATGAGCCCCGCGTAGCTGTTCAGCATATTGAGGTCAGATATGACTTTGTACGTGGGCATGATGCGGACTTCGACCGGCAGCATCAAGGTTATGAAAATCGCCCAGAAACAGAAATTCCTGCCCTTGAAGTGGAAGAAAACTATGGCGAAGGCCGCGAGGAGGGAAATCATGATCTTTCCCGTTGAAATTCCCAAGGCCATGATCAGGGAGTTCTTGATCATGATGAAAGCGGAAGCGCCCAGGTTCTTGGGTCCTTCCAGCAAAGCCCTGGTATAGTTTTCGATGAAGTGGGCTCCCGGCAGCAAAGGCATCGGGGCGGAAAGGATGTCTTCATTTAATTGCGTTGAAGCGTCGAAAACGACGTAGATCGGGAAGAGGACGATGAAGATGGCGAATAATAGGAATATATGGGGAAGGACGCGGCGATAGCGGGTATGTTCTCTCATGATGCGCCCCTTAGTAGTTCACTTTCCGTTCGATGAAGCGGAATTGGATGACGGTCAGGCCGATGACGAGGATCATCAGGATGACGGACTGGGCGGCGGAACCGCCGAGGTCCAGGTTGATCACCCCGTCCCTCCACACCTTGTATACGAGGATGTTCGTCGCCGTGCCGGGGCCGCCCGCGGTGACTTGGTGGATGATGGGAAAGGTCTCGAAAAAGCCGTACACGAGGTTCATGACCAATAGATAGAAGGTAGTCGGAGAAAGCAGAGGATAGATTATCCTCCAGAACCGGGCGGCGGGTCCGGCTCCGTCGATGGCGGCGGCCTCCACAAGGGTGGCCGGCACGCTCTGCAAGCCCGCGAGGAAGAATACGAAATTGTAGGCGATCTGCTTCCAGCTCGCCGCTATCGTTATGAGGAGGAAGGCCTGGCTCGAATTGAGCAGATGGCTCCATTCGATTCCCAGCTTATGCTTGAGCAGCCAGGCGATGATACCCACGTTGGGATTGAACATGAACAGCCACAGTACGCCCGCTACCATGGTAGCGACCGCGTAGGGCCAAATAAGCATGGTTTTATAGAAAGAGCCGAAGGGCAAACCTTTGTTCGCCTGTACGGCCAGAAACAAGGCCGACGACATCGCGAGCACGGTGACGCAGACCGCGAACGCTATGGAGACGACGAACGAAGCCGCGTAGCCGTACGAGGAATCCGTAAAAAGGCGGGTGTAATTTTCCAAGCCGACGAAGATAACCCTGCCGCCGAAGGGATCTTGCAAAAAGAAAGATTGCCAGACCGCTTGGGCTGCAGGCCAGAAGAAGAAAAGGACGACCACCACCATCTGCGGCAGGACCAACAGGTACGGTAGTCCTTTGGCCTTGAATTCATATTGTTTGGACATTTCGGTTCCTGGAAGGATGGGATTTGAAAGCGGTTGCCCGAAAAGTCGGAGACTACCCGGGCAACCCCTGCACTTTATCTGGACGAAGGGCGATTACTTGTTCAGCCTCTCGAACTCGCGGAGCTTGGCGTTGCCGTCCTTGACCATCTTGTCCAGTCCGTCCTTGACGGAAATCTTGTCGGCGAGGATGTCTTCCCAAACCTGGTCTTCAATCTCGCGGATGATGTTGAAGTTGCCGAAGCGGATGCCCTTGGAATTGGCCGTAGGCTCCTTGTTCAACAGCTGCTTGATCGCGATCTCGTGGCCGGGATTGTCCTTGTAGAACCCAAGGGCCTTGGTGTACTCGTATGCGGCGGTAGTGACGGGCACGTATCCGGTCTCTCGGTGCCAAAGCGACTGCATCTCCGGAGTGGAGATGAAAGAGAAAAAGTCAGCCACAGCCTGGTATTCGGGCTTGGTACGTCCGTTCAGGACCCAAAGGCTCGCGCCGCCGATGATGGAATTCTGGGGGGCGCCGGCGACGTCAGGATAATACGGGAGACGGGTTACGCCGTAATCGAATTTGGCGCTCTTCCTGTAGGTTCCGTTCGCCCCGATCGACTGGAATACCATGCCGACCTGACCTGAAATGAACAGGGGATCGCATTTTCCCTCGCGTCCTCCATAGATGAAGACCTTGTCCTTCGCGTCCTGGGCAATCTGGGTAAAATGCTTCACCTGAAGGGGCGTGTTGAAAACCAGCTGGGTGTCAAGGCCTTCGAAGCCGTTGGACTTGGTGCCGAAGGGTACGTTGTGCCAAGCCGAGAAATTCTCGAGCTGGATCCAGCTGATCCAGGCGGTGGTGTAGCCGCCTTCCATTCCGGATGCCTTCAGCTTGCGGGCCGTTTCGAAGAACTGAGGCCAAGTGACCGGCGGCTTCTCGGGATCCAGACCCGCTTTCCTGAACGCGTCCTTGTTGTAGTACATGACGGAGGTGGAGGAATTAAAAGGCATGGAAAGCATCTTGCCTTGGGAATCGGTATAGTACCCCTTCACCGTCGGAATATAGATGTTCGGGTCGAATTTCTCGTTGTTCTCGGCCATGAGCTGATAAACCGGCTTGACGGCGCCCTTGGCGGCCATCATGGTGGCGGTGCCTACCTCATAGACCTGCAGAATGGCGGGAGCCTGGCCTGCGCGGAAGGCCGCGATGCCGGCGTTCATGGTATCGCTGTAGGAACCCTTGTAAACGGGAGTCACTTTATACGAACTCTGGCTGGCGTTGAACTTGTCGGAGAGGGCCTGAACCATTTCACCGTTCTTTCCGGTCATGGCGTGCCAGAATTCAATGTTGGTCTGGGCATAGAGCCCCGTGGCGAGGACTAGCAAGACGGCAGCTGCGATCGGGAATCTCTTCATTAATTGCCTCCTTGGCGATGTGCGGCGGCGGACGTTCGCAATCCGCCGCTGTTCAGCTTAACCCCGTTTTTCCCTCCGTGCAAATGAAAAGAACGTCAAAGAATCGTTTGCCCGCGCATATACGCGTCGGCGGATCCTCGCGCGCGGTCCACGAAATCGGTGATCAAGCCAGAAACGCCCCATTCCAGCAGCCTCCTCATGTCGGATTCATCGTTGACCGTCCATGGGTAGACCTCGAAGCCGGCTTCCCTGACCCGTCGCACCGTGGCTTCGTCCAGCTTGGCCACGTTCGGGTTGAGCGAGAACGCCCCGAGATCCTTCAGCTTTTCTACTGGATCGGCCAGAGGATCGTCTATGAGGATTCCCGTCCTGATCCCGGCGTCGGCCGCCTTGACCCTCGCCAAATAGGGATGGTTGAAGGAGGAGATCAGCACGTCCTCCCGCATGTCAAGTTCCCGGATCAGCGCCACGGTTTTCTCGACGATGGAAGCGTCGCAGGCATGGCCCGCGGCGCTTTTTATCTCCACGTTGACCTTCATGCCCAGGTCCCTGGTCAGGACCAGGCATTCGCGCAGGGTGGGTACCTTCAGGGCATGGAACACGTCGGTCCGTCGGACGACGCCCGCGGCGATCTGACGGAAGGGATCGGCGGCCGCGAACCAGCTTCCCGCGTCGAGCTTGCGGAGTTCCTCCAGCGTGAAATCGTAGACGATCCAGGGCGAGCGGCCGGGAAACGTTTTCTTGGCATCCGTCGTGCGCACCAGGTTGTCGTCGTGGATCACCACGAGCTCCCCGTCCTTCGTTTCGGCCGTATCCAGTTCCCACCATTCCGCTCCTGCTTCGAAGCCCTTCTGCGCGGCCAGCAGTGTATTCTCCGGTGCGATCGCGCGGTAGCCCCGGTGGGCGATGACCAATGGTTTATTCACGGTTTCCATGGAATCTCCTTTTCTTGTTTTCATTCGACCAGGCGGAGAGCTTTCCAGATTTCCGCGTCTTCAAGGCCGAGCCGCCAGAATGCGACCTTTCCGACGAGCGCGTCCGAGTAGAGCCGAAGCCGGGAGCCTAGGGACCTCGCATCTTCGAAGAAGACCCGAACGTTCACCGTTTCCTGGTATTCGAAGAAAGGACTTTCATCCGACAAGCGTCCGGCGCTCAATTCTTTCTCCGAAATTATCCTGGAGATGCCCGCATGCGCATAGGCCTTGGCTGGATTCTTGTCTGCCCACGCTCTCCCGTAGAAAGGCAAAGCCATCACGAGCTTGCCCGCTCCGATCTTGCGCTGGGCATAGTCCGATATGGTGCGGCACCATTCCAGCGAGGCTATCGCCCCCGGCCCGCTCGAACTCCAGTGCTCGTCATAGGCCATGATTATGACCCGGTCCGCGATCGCCGAAATCCGCCCGTAGTCGTAGGCGTCGTTCACGTCCCGCCAGCGGGCGACCAGCGCGACGCTCAGCGTCCTGTTTCCCAGGCTGCCCTTCAGACGGGAAAGGAATGCGAGGAAGTGCTCCTTGTCCTTGGCGTTCACCGCCTCGAAATCGATCTGGACCCCGTCGAAATCCACGGCGGCGAGGGTGATGTCGCGGACGAGGGCGTCGCGCACAGGATACGCGGGGTCCAGGCAGAAATGGGTCAATGCCTGGTTCCCCGTCTCGGCGACCACGAGGTGGACCCGTTTCCCCAGGGGTCGTACCTTGCGGACATCGGGTACGCCGACGAGGGTTCCGAAGGAATTCAAACCGGCGGCGAAATAGGCGATATCGGATACGGGAAAGGAGGCGTCGATGGCGCTTTCGGAACCGCTGATCAGGTATCCCCAGATTTCCTGGAAGGCGAACGACGGATCGCCTTCCAGGGCCGGCAACGTCGCCGCGGCGACGCTGGCGCACAGGAGGATGGCGATTTTTTTCAGATATGGCTTTTTCCGGGACATTTCCATACCTTAACACCGAGCGCCTGCGCAAGCAAGCGAGGGCGCTTCATGAAAGTCCGCGGTGGAGGAAGGAGATGCTGAGGATATTCGTCGCCCTAGTGCTCAGCGACGCATTCAAACAGGCCTTGGCGGAGGCAACCGCTGGACTCCGCGCCGGACGGGCCGACCTGCGCTGGATAAAGCCCGACGGGATGCACCTCACCCTCGCCTTCCTCGGAGAGCTTGACCAGGCGGGTCTGTCCCTCGCGACGGAAGCGGCGCGACGGACGGCCGCCGGCGGCTCCGCCTTCGTCCTGGAAGCCGACGGTCTCCTGGCGCTTCCCCGTCGAGGGGCGGCGAAGGTTCTCGCGGCCCGGTTCTCTGCGGGCGGAAATGAAGCCGAGGCCTTGGCGCGGTGCCTTGAGGATGAATTGGAAGCGCTGGGCCGGGAAACCGGCCGCCCCTTCCGGGAACGCGAACGGCGCGCCTTCAAGGCCCATGCGACTCTGGCGCGCTCGACTCGGACGGCCGCCGTTCTTACGCAAGAAGAAATGGCCGCTCCCGTACGCGCCCGGACGACCATCGAGACCCTGGGGGTATTCGAATCGCGGCTCGATCGTTCCGGCGCGCGCTACGGGCTGCTTGCCGAATTCCCTTTACGGGGTACAGACATACCAGGCGCTCTGCTTCCCCACCGGAACTATACGTAGGTCAGAAAAGGCCGAACGGAGCTCGTCCGCGATCGTTCCGATGAAATTGAAGTAATCCCCGCCTTCCAGCCATTCGATGAAATCGGTCAGGAAACTGCGCTCGCCGTTGTAGTCGTGGAACAGGACGACGCCCCTTGAAAGCCGCCCCGCTTCCGCAAAGAGAAGACGCCGGTCCTCCCGAACCAGACCGTGGGCGACGTAGGCGGCGCTTACCAAGTCGAAACTTTTATCGGGATACGGAAGACCCTTGAGCAAATTCCCTTGCGCGCAGGCTATTCCGCGCCTGCCGGCGACGGAGACCATCGCGGGCGCAGCATCGATGCCTACAGTCTCCCAGCCTTCCTTGCGCAATGCGGCGGTGAACGCTCCCGTCCCGCAGCCGAGGTCAAGCGCTTTTTTCCCGGCCGGCGGGGGCAAGGCGCCGCGTCCGGCTTCGAAGCACGCGGCGTACGAACGGGTTTGGCCCGAAAAGAACCAGGAATACGGAAGGGCTATCCTGTCGAAAAGGCGCGAATGCCGTTCGCTTTCGGTCATGATCGGTAGCGGCCGCGACGGCCGACTTTGCGGGAAAGCGCGAAGCCGCCGAAACCGCCGACCAGCGCGATATAGAATCCGAAGTCGTACCACCAGCCCGAATTCAGCGGTTCGTAGACTCTGATGCTGTGGTTGAAGATACCGGCGATCAGGGAAAAAGGCGCAACCCAGCCATGCCAGATACCCGACAGGAACCCGGCCGGCTTTTCCGGCGTGGCCTTGCCGTCCCCGGGGAGGCAGGACGCCAGGACAAGGGACAGGAGCAGCGCCGTCGCGAGAAGGAAGGCCGCACGGAGAATGCGTTTCTTTGCGGTAGTTTTCATGGAAGAAGTGTACCACGCGTCGGCCTGACGGAAAAGCATGCGGACCTGGTCCGGACGCGACCGTGTGGTCCACAGAGGGTCCGTCATTCCCCCTTGACTATCCGGTCGCGCCGCATTTCAAGCCCGCGCTTCCGCTCCCGCAAGTCCATCTGTTCAGCGTACCATTGGCTGTCGGAAACGGTGCCCCAGAACCCGTACAACAGATCCAGCGCCGCCAGGATTCCCGCGGAGGCGTAACCCCAGAGCGCGGCGTCGCGGTTTTCCGTGGAAGACATGGCGACACCCATCGCGGCCGCGGCTTGAGCGCCGAGGCCCAAGGCGAATTGCGCTCTTGCCCGAGTCCTCAGGCGGCTGTGTATAGGATCGGGAAGCACGAGGCTTTCCGGATACGAAAAGAGCGAAAAACTGAAGCCGGGAACGAACGAGATCGCACCCGTTTTGATTCCTTCGCTGCGGATGTCGGGGATGGAGAGGGTTTTATACCCGGCGGGAATATCGAGAGCCCCGATTTCCTTTTCGATTTCGGCGATCGCCGCCGTCCGCTTGGTTTGGGCTTCCGCCTCCTCGGGCGACGGTTCCTGCGCTACGCGTATCGAGCGCGCTTCGCCGGAAGCGAGATCGATGTCACTAACGAAGGTTTTTCCGCCGAGGACGCTCACCAGACGGTAGGAGCCGGGGTACAGGCCCAGGACGGTTTTCCCGCCGACGAAGCTTTCCAGGTAGTCGACGCCCTCAATCCGGTTTTTCGCTTCGGAGGGGGACTCCACGGCAAGGGAAGCCGCCGGTTTCAGGGAAAGCGTTATCTCGACGTTCCGTCCCGGCAGGACGCGCAGCGGCCCCCGCCATACGAGTTCTCCCTTCCGCGCGGCGAGCAGGAATTCCGTGGCGGGAATGTTCTCGATGAGGCTGCCTGAGGAGTACGATTCTTCGCCTAAATAAACTATCGCGCCTGCGGGTTCGGTCTTGACGATGAGGCCGCCGGTTTCCAGCTTCAGTTTCGCGCGGACGGTCCGGCTCCGATCAAGATCGAAACTTTCGCGGTAGGCGTACGCGTCCTTCCTGACTTCCAAAGAATAGAATTCTTTTTCCAGGTCGTTGAGCGCAAGCGGCGTCGTTCCCCGGAATACCCCGTTGAGGTACACAGAAGCGGAGACGGCGTCGGCGTCCACGGTAAGGCTGAAACCGCTCCCGCTTCCTCCTTCCGCCGTCCTTTTCCCCAGGGAAGAAGCCTCCCATACCGCGTCGGCTACCCGCTTCTGGAGATCGCTCCACGACAGCGGGCCGATGACCGACGATCCGAACAGTCCGCCGTCGCGGAGGGACCGGATGCGCAGGGTCAGGGTATAGGATTCGCCTACGCGGGATGCGTCGCAGAGAGCGACGAAATCCGCCGGAACGAAGCCTCCGGAGGCACCGCCGCCGGACCCGCTTGTGGTGCCTCCGGAGGCTTCGGTAAAGACGCCGCTCAGCGCGAGTTCCTGCGCGTCCAGAAGGCGCGCTATGTCCGCATGGTCGATAACCGACCAAAGCTTGGTCCGGTATAGCGCCTCGGTAAGCCGGCCGCCGATTATCGTCCGCTGGTCGGCGTCGAGCCCCGCGGCTTCGATAGGATTGACGAACAGGTATTTAGCTTCTTGCGCGTGAACGGCGAGGGTCATGAACAGCAACGCCGCAGCAATGCATCGAACGCGCATCAGAAAGTCTTCGCTACACCGAAAGTGATGACGGGAACCGTCGCTTCAAGACCGGCGAGATTGCAGACCTGGATCGATGCCCGGCCGTTGATGACCAGCCCGGAGAAAGTGCCCGCGACCGTAGCGCTGACGGGGTTCAGCAATTTGGCGGGGGGCTTGAGGCCGGGGACGGTGTAGGATACCGCCATCCCGTACTGATAGATCGGCAAGGACCTCTCGCGCGAATCCGAATCGATGAAGGTTTTGAGAAGGACGCCCGTCTGCAGCGAATTGCTGAAGAAATTACGGTTGAGCTGACCGCTTACGGAGAAATCGACGAAGTCGTAGGCCATCGCGCTCGAGACCTTCAGCTCGTAGCCGATATCGAGAAGCAGTTTTCCCGATAGCCCGCCCTCGAGATCCATGCCCGCCGTCGCCGCCTCGTCGCCGCCGAGCTTGTGGAGGAACAGGTTGATCGCCCTCCCCGAGATTTTTACGATTCCCGAGCTGAAGATAACCCCCAAGTCCAGTCCCGCTTCCTGCACACCGCTTTCCGTACCGTTCACCTCATCTTCGGCGAGGATCCGCGTCAGGCGGTTGAGCTGCACGCCCGCCGCGATCTCGACGGGAAGGTCGAGGCCCAAATCGACGGAGGATAAACCGAACTGCAACGCAAGCATATCCTTGAGGACGGAGGAGGGAACGTCGGAGCCCATATCGTACACCAGAGCCTGGCCCGATATCTGGACCAACCTGAAGTTCGATATGCTGAGCACGAAATTGGTGCCCTTACCGTTCGAATCCGATCCCGCGCTCGACAGGGAGCCCGGATAGAAACCGAAACCCACCGACAAGGCGTTGAAAACCGAGTCCGCGGTTGATGCGGGATTGTCGTCGTAGAAAGAACCGGGAAGATTCGGTCCCGGCAGGGAAGCCCGCTCGTCGCCGAGGAAAATATAGTCGTGATCCGCCCACGCGGAAGCGACGCAATAAATCGACAAGACCGCGATGATTAATTTTTTCATGTACCGCTCCGTCATTAAAGGGCGAAATCGATGCCGCATAAAAGGCGCCTTGACCCGTCGATATCCAATCTGAACACGAAATCCGCGGATACGGCATCGGTCAGCCGGTAGGCAAGACCGGCGGATACGAACATTTCCTGCGCCTCCGTCAGATAGTCGGTCTTGCCGTTGTAGCCCATTTCCAGCGCCAGGCTGAGATTCAGCGGGAGGGAGACGCTCACGCCGCCGAAACTGGTCAAGGTGGCGAAAGTCGTCCCCATGCCGACGATGACTTGCAGGCCGAAGGGATCGGGGAGCGGGATCAGATAATCGAAACAGAGGAAAAGTCCGTACGGGAACTCCACGCCGACCGCCAAGGAGCCGTTCGGGACCGCCTCGTCGGGAAAGGCGAATTTGAACGAAGGAATCATCGGGACGTACGTCGTCCGGTCCAGGGAAAACCCACCGCCGGGAAGGATCAAGTCTTCATTCTGGAAGAACATGATATCGTTCTTGGTGAAGTAAGTGTAGGTGTTGGTGATGCCTATCTCGACGTAGGGTAACCTGAAATTGCCGCGTACCGAGTACGGAAACAGGGAAAGGTCGCTCGCGGTGGAGGGCACCGAGGAATAGGCCAAATGGAAGGCGCTTTCGGACCGGGCTGAAGGGATGAAGTTCAGACCTTCGAGCCCGTAGTACGAAGAAAGCGCGAAAAGCGGAGAAAACGAACAGCACGCGAGCGCGAGTATCGGAAACTTTTTCATTTCATGCTCCTACTGTCCCGCGACGCTCAAGAAGGCACCCAGGGCAATGGTAGCCATGATGACGGCAGGATGGAAACGATTCGGCTTTTTTTTGAGCTCGAATTCCTCGGTGACAAAGCTGTTGGGCTTTATTTCGACCGTCTTCACGGCTTCCGCCATCGAGTTGCGGACCTTGATTTCATAGACTCCGGGTTCGAGGGAGGAGAGCGCCAGCGGCGTCTTCCCCTTCCCGACGCCGTCCAGCTCGACAATGGCGCCGTCCGGGCGGCAGATCACCCGCAAGGAACCGGGCTTCACTTTCATATCCTGTTCCACGGCGAACGGCTGCTCCGTCGTAAGCGCGGCGGACTTCGTCGCCGGGAAGTACCCTTCCTTTTCGAATCTGAGTGAATGCCTCCCCAGCCGCACTTCCTTGTCCCGTATGGGAGTCTCGCCGAGCGCGGTTCGTACGCCGTCGGTCTCGAGATACACCGAGACGCCCTGCGGCTGGGTATCGATGTTCACCCGCGCCGTCTTGGGAGCGAGGGTCGTTTCATAAGTGGCTTGGGCGCCGGCTTTTATCTCCACCGGAAGGGAATCGTTCCGGTAACCGGGGAAACGCAGCTCCATGATGTATTTGCCGGGGGCCAGATCGTATTGGGTAAGCGGCGTGTCGCCAAGGGTCTTGCCGCCCATGATGACCGTAGCTCCCTTGGGTTCGGAAACGATGCGGACCGAGCCCGGCAGGATGGACAATTCGGCCTGGATGCGGCGCTGTTCCCTTGATCGGACAACGATCTTCTGGCTTGATTCGGTATAATCGGGCTTCCGCAAGACGAGGTTGTGCTCGCCCGTCTCAATCTGGGGAATATCCAGGGGGGTCTGGCCTACTTCGACGCCGTCAAGGTGTATTGCGGCGCCGTCCGGCGATGATTGTACCAGCAAGCTGCCCGGTTCTTCCGAGAGGGAGGCGTTGACCCTGGCGACGCGCCGGGGACTGATGGAGAGCGTTTCGACATGCTCCCGGTACCCTTCGGCGAGCACCCTGAGCTTATAGGAGCCCGGGTGCAATTGCTGCATGAGGATCTTGCCCGTTTCATCGGTTTTTCCGAAATAGGCGCCGTCCAGATAGATATCCGCGCTCCCGACGCTGGTGATCAACTCAAGCCGCCCCAGGATATCGCGGAACAGTTCTTCGCCGAGGACCTCTACGATTTTGTTTACTACCGGCCTTAGCAGGTTCTCGCCGCTGACCGTGAAGAAACCGCTGTACACGACTTCGGAACTGTCCACGGAGAACACGCGGACGTCCAGCTGGATCTCGCCCGCAACCCGGCAGATCGTCCCGTCCAGGTAAAAGGAACCGGATTCCGAGCCCTTTTCCGCCTGGGCCAGATCCACGGGGACTGCGGCGCCGAGCTTGAATACGGGACTTGATTGGAACCGGGTTTGCAGCATCTTGAAAGCGACCGATCCGATCGGCAGGTTTGCTTCTTTCTTTGCTGAAAGGTCAACGATCTCTCCCAGCCAGATCAAAGGCCGGGAATTCATCTGCTGGGCGGACGCGGCCAGCACGACGAATGCGAAGCCCAAGGCCATCAAAACTTTTTTCATTTTTTCCTCACCATATATCCCATTATTTTGGATGTCGAAATCATACGAACGCTCATTTGACCGACCTCTTTCATGAATTATCCTAACATGGTACAGCAAATTCTTAAAACTTTCCCGACAATGCCGGTACCATCGAAAAGTCCCTTTCAAGAATTTCCGGCCGCCTTGGATTAGAATAGAGACGTATGTCGTTGTTACAAATGGCGAAGGTAATAGCGCTCCAACAGCCGTCTCCGTATCTTGCGCGCCCCGGCAAGGATCTGAACGAATTATTATCCACGATCGAAAATATCTATCATATCAAGGACCTCGATTCCCTTCTGGAGATTATCCTCCGCGAGGCGCGTCATTTCGTCAGTGCAGACGCCGGCACGATCTATCTCGTTTCCGGCAGCAAGCTCTATTTCAGTTATGTCCAGAACGATACGCTCATTCCCGCCGGAAGCAACAAGAACCGGTATCTCGCCGGGAATCTTTCCATACCGATCAATACTAATTCCATATCCGGTTATGTCGCGATGACCGGAGAATCGCTGCTCATCGACGACGTATACGATATCAGGAGTTCCGTTTCTTTCAACTTCAATCCCGAGTTCGACAAAAAAACCTCATACCGGACCAAGTCCATCCTCGTCGTACCCCTGACTACGCGCGACGACCTCATCCTCGGCGTCCTGCAGCTCATCAACGCGAAAGACGGCCGGGGCAATGTCGTCCCCTTCTCCATGCAGGACCGTCTATATATTTCCCAGTTCGCCCAAAGCGCTGCGAACGCCATAGAAAAGGCGAAGCTGTCACGGGAAATGGTCCTCCGGCTGGTGGAGATGGCGGAGCTCCGCGACCCCTCCGAAACGGGGCCGCACGTAAAAAGGGTCGGAGCCTTCGCGGTCGAACTCTACGACGCCTGGGCGCGGGCCCATTCCGTTCCCGAAAAGGAATTGCTGGACACCAAGGATCTGCTCCGCACGGCCGCCATCCTCCACGATTTGGGGAAAGTCGCCATCAGCGACGCGATCCTGAAAAAACCGGGACCGCTCACGGATGAGGAGAGGAATGCGATCAAGCTGCACACCATATACGGCGCGCGGCTGTTCTTGCGGAGCAATTCAGCCTGGGACCGGATGGCCGGCGAAGTCACCCTGAACCATCACGAGCGATGGGACGGGACCGGTTATCCAGGCAACATACCGGACATCAGCGCCGACAGGATCGAGCTCGGCCCCGGGAAAACGGGGAAGGAAATCCCCTTCTCCGCCCGGATCGTCTCGATTGCCGACACCTTCGATGCCCTCGTCTCGGCCCGCTGCTACAAAGAGATGTGGGAAGAACAGAAGGCTTTCAAATACCTCGTCGATCAGAGCGGACGTTTCTTCGATCCCGAGCTGGTACGGACCTTCATCGGGATCACCGATACGATCCGGGCGATCCAGGGCAAGTACGTCGACGCGCAACCAACGGAACATCATAACGACATAATGCACGATCTGGAAGCGGATTCCCTTTCAATCCTGTGATCGTCAGGAATCTATGTCCGCGCCGGGCATCCTCGAGGATGCGCCTGCCCGGATCCGGACTCACTGCAGTCGGATCGTTATTGCCGTAATGGGAACGGAAAGCGCCGGAACGCTCGTCGTGTTGGCGAGGGACTCCGAATTGGACTGTTCCACCAGCTCGTCAACCCGATCAAGGCCGGTCTCCAGGACCACCGCCGAGGGGGAGGCGACGACTCCGCCCGCGCTCACGTAGCTGAACTCGCTCGCGCCGACCCTTCGGAACTGGCCGGTCGGCGTGAAGAGCTGGACGGTGCCGCGATCGACGATCAGGTTGACGCCGTCGAATTCGAACCCGGTCCCGCGTACGGATGCGGTCGCGGTCGGGCTCTTGACCTTGAACTCTGTAGTCTTGCCCACCTGCGGCGGCACGTCCGCCTTGACGCGCCCTGAAAGCAAGTAAAGTTCGGTCTGGGTCCCGCCTTCGGTCTGGATCATCTGCTCCAGCGTGAGCCGGGTAATCGGTTTCAAGGTTATGGATGTCGGACCTACCATGACGACGGCAGTGCTTTTGAAACCGGTCGAGATCAACGCGCCCTTGCCGATCTTGTCGTTGACGAGGGCAGGCTTCCAGCCGCCTCCCGCGGTTTGGTACTCGACCTTGCCGCTCACTTCGGTAAAAATCGCCTGCTGAGCCCATACGGCGGAAGCCATGAAAAACGCGGCCAATAAAAGACAGATTTTTCTCATCGCGATCCTCCTCAGATTTCAAGCGAAGCGGAGAGCGAAGCCGTCCAGCGGATCTTCGTTCCTTCAGGATACATGTCGGAGGTGTTCGGGGCGAACATGCCGCAGGAAAAATCGAGGGTCGCGTCGCTCGCAACGCGCAGGGAAGCGCCGGACGAAACCTCGAGACCGAGGAACTTGCCGACGGCGTCATCGCGCAGCCCGCCGCCGGACGGAGGATTGTCGCTGGAACGGTAGAGGGCCGAACCGCCCGCCTTCGCGCTGAGATGGCGGACCGGAGAAAACGAGGCGTCCATGCCGACTGAAAGGATGTCGGAGAAGGAGAACGGACTTGCGGAACCCACAGGCCCCTGCCGGAGCGGCGTAAACGCCTTGAAATTGCCGTCGGAGCCGCTGGCCCAGGACATGGTCTGGGTGAGGCGGAAGCCCTTGAGTTCCGGCACGGAAAGGCGCAGCATGGTTCCTGCCGCCATCGCGAAGAACGCATCTCCGTCGCTGCCCGCCTCCGCTACCGTCCAGGCGCGCCACCGGAACAACCTTCCCAGGCGGCCTTCCAAGTATGGTTCGAAATATACCGTATTCGTCTTGGTGCTTCCCGAACCGAGATCGACCTGCGCCCACAGTTCGGCGCCCGCGTCCTGGGCGCCGAGCAGTTCGGCGAAGCGGGCCCCTACGCCGATGAAGGCCCTGCTCGGCGCGAAATATTCGTCGTCGTCGCTATAATTTGAATCGTCGTCTATGTCGAGGAAAGATCGGGCGTCCTCCTTATACAGGAGTCCCCGATAGCCGCCCCATGCGCGGTAGGTCGAATTTCCGAGCGCGAACTCCGCATGCGCGCCGTCCGACGGCCCGGAAATGACGCGGCCCGAAAAATCGGAAACATCCGCGCGTCCGACGGAATAGCGGAGTACGGAAGAATTCGTCAGCAGGTCCGCGAAGGTGCCGGCGAGCTCGAGGCGGTCGACATCCAGGCGCAGGGGAACGATCTCCGAACCGGTGTCGGCTGTTGAGTAAGTTCCGCGGAAATCGTAGAAACCCGAGAGATCGAGCCTCATACCCGCAGGGAACGGACTGGAAAACCAGGCTCTTGCACGGTTGGACTGGGTCGCGTTGAAGTCATCCTCGACGACCATCGAGCTCTGATCGGAAAACCCGAGGCCGTAATCCCAAGTGGAAACGAATGCGGGAAAGCATGCAATGAACAACGCGGCGACCGACGCCCGAACCGCGCGGTTCATCGGTTCGCCCCCGTTACGTCGAAGATGCGGCCGAGCATGCGAACCGCCATGATGCCGTCCACCCTGTCGCCCGGATCCGAACGCCCCTGTATGACCTGCAAGGAAGCCAGCTCACGATACGCATAACGCCGATTCGGGAAGAAAGAATACATCAGGCCGCCCTTCAGGCCGAAAGCCTGCATCAGGACAGACGAAAAAGCGGCGAGGGTAACCGGATCCCCGGCTTTTCCGCCGGATGGAGCCCAGCCAAGGCTTTCCAGCTGTTCGAAAGCGCGCGCCTCGTCCGCGTCTTCTCCGAGATTGTCGGACGCGACGAGCACGAGGTAGGACACCTGCCCGAGGGTAACGGCGGGCGTCTCGAGCAATCCGTCGATGAATTCGTTCGATTGGGCAGAAACCGACACGGAAACCAGGAAAGATGCGGCGGCGACAATAATCATGCGATTCATTTTTCTTCCCCGCAATACGGTATCAAGGCATTATACTGCACAGCTGATCATAATAACCGAACGGAGTGCGCATGAAAAGCAATAAATCTTTTAAAAGGCTGTCTTTGATTCCCGTCGCCATCGGCGGGCTCTTCGCCTTGATCAGTTCGACGGGCATCATCGAGTCGCTCGAACTCAAGGTCTACGATTTATTTCTGGGTCTGAAGCCCGCAGTCAGGGAAGCGCCGAACCTCGTGCTGCTGGACGTCAACGAGGAATCCATCGTCCGGGTCGCTTCCTGGCCATGGCCGCGGGGCCTCATGGCACGCGCAATGGAAGGCCTCAGTGAATTCGACGCGGCCTACGCGGTATTCGATATCGAATATATAGAACGAAGCCCGATGAGCGTGGACAGGGAGTACCTGACGGGTGGCCTGAAGTCCGAATTCGACGGAGTATTCGACGAGGTCGGCTCGAACGTGGGTTCGCTCTTCGGAGCCCTCGCCAGCGGGAACATACGCATGTCCGACGCGGGCGAATACGGCGACATGCTCATGCAGCTGATCCAGGAAGGGAAAGGCCGGTTGTACGAAAAAACCGGAAAGGTGGCCGTAGAGAACGACAGTTTCCTGGGCCAGTCCATGCGCCTCTTCGGGAAAGCTTTCGTGACCCTCAACATGCAGGCCCAATCCATCGAGACGAACAGCCCCGAACTCCGGAAGATACCCGAAGAGCGTTTCGCCTACCCGAAAATCAAGGCCGGAACGCCAATCCGCACCACTTCGGTCGATTATCTTGTCCCCATACCCGAAATCTCGCTCATGGCGGCGGGAGGCGGCTTCACCAACGTGCGGATCGACAATGACGGGATCAGGCGCCGGATCCGTCTCATCGACGAGGTCGGCGGGAAAAGATACCTCCAGCTGGCCTTCTCGCCCCTCGTCCGCATGCTCGGAGAACCGGAAATAATGCTTTCCAAGTCCAAGGTAGTCCTCAAGGACGCCGCGCTGGACGGTAAAATAACGGACGTTTCCATTCCCCTCGATCCTGACGGCTATATGGCGATACGCTGGCCGCGGGACAATTACGACGAGAGTTTCAGGCATGTCTCCATTTACCGGCTGATCAAGTATCGGGACGATGAGGAGATGCTGGCCGCCACTCTGCGCGGTTTGCGTGATATCGAAGCCTGGGCCCTCGTTCCGGGCGCCAACCCCGTGGAAAAATCCATCGTCGCCTGGGAAGCCGCGGAAGCCGCCCGCGCCGCGGCACTTTCAAGCGGGACGGCCGATGATAAAGCCGCCTGGCTTCAGGCCAAGGCCTCGTACAGGTCGGAACTTGACACTTTCCTTTCAGCCGGATGGGACGCGACGATGGCGGACCTCATGGCCAGGGCGAAAGCCGCGGCACCCGCGGCCGAGGCGCGGCTCTACGACGAGATCGCCGGCCGCTTCGCCGCATTGCACGGCAATTGCGCGGAAGCTGCCCGCATCATCGAAGAGGAGTCCGCGGCCCTTCGGTCAGAGCTTTCCGGAGCTTTCTGCGTGATCGGATGGACCGCCACGGCGACGACCGATATGGGCGCCAATCCCTTCGAAGAATCCTACGTCAACGTCGGTACCCATGCCGCGGTCGCGAACACGATTCTGCAGAGGGATTTCCTGGACTTCGCCCCGTCCTGGACAGCCTCCATCCTTTCGGTCCTGCTCAGCTTCGCGGTCGTCTTCCTGATCGCGAGGCTGAAGACCGTCTACCAGCTCCTCGCGGGCCTGGGCATGACCATCTTCGTTTTCGCGTCCAGCTACGCTTTGTTCCATTTCTCGGGCATCTACATCGCGACGCTCGCGCCGACGTTATCCACATTCCTCAGCTTCACCAGCTATGCCTTCGCTTCCTTCCTTATCTCCGAGCGCGAGAAAAGTTTTCTACGCAAGGCTTTCGGCACCTACCTTTCCGGCGACGTCATCAATCAGATCATCGCCGATCCGACCATGCTCAAGCTGGGCGGCCAGAAGAAATGGATCAGCGCGATGTTCACCGACATCAAAGGCTTCTCTACGGTCTCCGAAGTCCTGGATCCGGAAAACCTCGTGAAGCTGCTGAACCTCTACCTCTCCGGAATGAGCGACATCGTGCTGGAAAACAAGGGAACGATAGACAAGTACGAAGGCGACGCGATCATCGCCTTTTTCGGCGCTCCACTGTCCTATGAAACGCACGCCCGGGCCGCCTGCCTTTCGGCCGTCATGATGAAGAGGAAGGAGGCCGAACTCAACGAGCGCTTCCTCGCCGACAAGCTCACGCCGACTCCCCTTCTCACCCGCATCGGGGTGAACACCGGCGACATGGTCGTCGGCAACATGGGAACAGTACGGAAAATGGACTATACGATCATGGGCAACGCGGTGAACCTTGCGGCGCGCCTTGAGGGCGTCAACAAGCAGTACGGCAGCTGGATACTCGCCTCGGACGCCACCAAGATCGAGGCGGGCGACGACTTCCAATCACGCCGTTTCGATCGGGTCCGGGTGGTGGGCATCAACACGCCCGTACAGCTCTGGGAGATCGTCGACCTCAAGGCCGACCTCAAGGACGAACAACTTGATTTCCTTGAGCGCTTCGAAGCCGCCCATCTCGTCTTCGACGCGATGGACTGGAAGCGCGCCGCCGAAATGTTCGGCGCCCTGTCTACCGAGCGGCCGACCGACGGCCCCTCGGCCACCTACCGCCGCCGGTCTGAAGATTTCCTGAAGAAAGCCCCTGCCGCAAACTGGGATGGGGTTTTCAGCCTGAACGAGAAGTAGGATCGCTCAATACGCTCCCGCCTTTCGCGGCTCCCGTCGGGTCTTTCCGAGTATATCCGTTTCCGAAGCCCCCGGAAGTTTCGGCGCCTCGGGGAGGGAAGCGGACGCCGGAGTCGCATAGGCAGGGGCCGGGCCGAGTGCGAAAGTCCCCTTGGAGTTGGATTCGCCCATGGGCTTGGCGGGCGGTTTGCCGTCCTTGCCAGCCAAACGGCCGGTATGCGTGAAACCCGTGTATGCGGTTTTGGTGCCGACGTCCCAATACAGCGCCCCAGCGCAACCGAGGAAGAGGTTGCCGGAGAGTCGGGATGGCGCGGACTCGCCGAAATTGGCCGTGATGCCGTAGGATTTGCCGGTCCCGTTGGCCGTGATGATGCAATTGTCGATAGCCGGATCGGAAACCGAAATGAACACTCCGGAGACGTCCTTCCCGGTACCGCCCGCGACCGTACAATTCTCCAGGCGGGCATCCTTGCTGTTGTAGAACGCGGCGCCGTAGCTCACGTTCGCGGCGTTGCCCGCCAGCACGCTGCTGGAGACGGCGACTTTGCCGTCGGTCGCCGCCAGTCCGTATCCACCCACCGTGCCCGTACCCGCCAGGAGGAAGGACGAAAGGACCACGGCTTCGGCGGAATCGACCGAAAGGCCGTAGGAGGTCGCTCCCTCGCCGCCGTCCAGCCGGGTGGAGCGGAATACGGGAGCGGCTCCCGTCAGGGAGACCGCACCGTAGCCGTAGCTTCCGAAACCGCCATATGCGGCGCAATCCTTGAACTCGGGCGAAGCCCCGTCCGCAACCACAAGGCCCGCGGAATATGTGGCCTCGCCGCCGCGCATCTCCAGCCGTTCCACCACCAGGGCAGAACCGGCACCCTTCCCCGCTACCCTGAGCGTCGCCGCCGGCGCCTTCTTTGAAGAAGCTGCGGATGAGCGGCCGCGGAGTCTGGTGCGTTCTGCGGCGGGAGCGGAATATTCAGTATTCCAGCCGCCCGAAAGATTCACGGGCGCAGAGATTTCGATCGATTCGTCAAAGGTCCCCGTCGCCAGCTTCACCGTCCTGATGCCGAGTTTCTGCGCCTTTTCCACGGCTTCCTGGACGCTCCCGAACGGAGCGCTCCGCCTGCCGTCCCCGCTCGCGCCGGGAGCCGCGCAGACCTCGGCGATCGTATAATCGGTCGAAACAACGGACGATTCCTTCCCGCCGGGCACGAAGGCACGCGACTTCAGGACGGCGCTCGCCTTGACCTGAATCGGGCCATCGTAGCGCGGGGCTGTCGCTACCGCGGGCTCGGTCCCGTCAAGGGTGTAAACGATCAGGGCTTCCTTGATCGCGACTTCCAGAGCCACGGTCACCGGTCCGGCATAAACTCCGCCTGCGGTCTTGGCGACGGGATCGGGAACGGACAAGGTCGCAAGGCGTTGCGCCTCGGCCTTTTTGGCGGTTTCGTTCTTTGCGGTTTCAGCTTTCGCTGCCTCTAGTTTTACGGTTTCAACCTTGGCTGCCTCAACCTTTGTGGCTTCCGTTTTCCTTACAGCATCTTCCTTGCGAGCGGCTTCGGCTTTCGCTACTTCGATCCTCGCGGCTTCGGCTTTCATAGCTTCCGCCTGCGCGGCCTCGCTTATAGCAGCCTCGGCTTTCGCGGCCTCGACCTTTGCAAGTGCCGTTTTTTCGGTATCTACGATTACAGTCTTTGCGGGTTCCGTCTTCACAGCGGGCGCGGGGTTCGCTGCCGGCTCCGGGGCGGCCGGTATGGCTGCTTCGAGAACAGGAACGGCGGGCGAGATGCTTTCCGTCGGCGCAACAGGCGCCGCGATTTCGGGCTTTTTTCCGGAAGAAGCGTCGCAGGAAGATAAAAAGACAGAGACGGAAACGCCGGCGAGGAAAAAGAATACAAGCCTTCTATTCAAGACGATTCTCCGTTAATGTGCAGTTTGTTCGGAACGGCTACCCCAGGCATGAGCCTGGCGTCGATCTCGCGGTCTTCTTCCGAAGACTCCGATTGATAGACTGCCGCCCGCCCATCCGGAAACGGGCGACAAGTCTTTTATACGTCATAGGTACCGGACCTGATGGTTTTCAAGCCATCAAGGGCCCCGAATTAGCATTGCAAGTGTCAAGTCTTTAGATTTGACTGTCAACCAGTACGTGGAATGAATTTCCTGGAAATGCAGCTAACCCCGGTTTTATCATGATCCTCCTTGATCCGAATATTGACCCTGCCCGCATTCCGAAGGAGATCATGGCCTATTCGGCCACGCCTCGCATTTGAAAAATCCAGCGGAGACTGTCAAGGCTATTGCCGTCTTTCTCGACAAGCGGAAAAAAGGACCGGGAGAGGCGCCATCAGTACGGCTCTCCTGGTCTATATACAGAATTCGGATCGAGTCACGGCCCCAGAAATTTCTGGTTCCGTGACTCGATCTTCTTCACTCATCTGCCAATATATGGTGACGTAGCCTTCATATACTTGATAGCCCGGAGCAGCCGTTCCGCCTGTCGGTACGATACTCGAACCGCCGCATCAGTACTGGGTATTGCCGCCGGGCGCATCCATGTAAAGTCCCGCTGAAACCTAAGGTCCGGCGGGACTTTGCTTTTCTAATCGCCCAACCTAACGCGTGAAGGTGACCTGTCCACTGAAAGAGCCTGTCGGCATTCCTGCACCCGAAAGCTCAGTAAAGTTCGCACCAGAATCCTGGGAGAACCAGAGGTTCGGCGCTGCGCCGATCGAGGCGGCGAGCATTTTACTTCCATCGGCGGACATGCTGATATGCCTAAGGTCTTGGACTGCTGGAGTCGGGCCCAACGCTAGTGTCCAGTTCGTGCCACCGTTCGTCGAGACGTAGAGATAGCCCGAGCCTGCCGTTCCGATACCCGTATCGACCGCTATGACCTGGCCATCGCTCGAGGTGCAACTGTAGGTGTAGTGTAGCGTACCCGAACCCTCCGGATCGTAGGCGTTCCAGGAAAGCCCGAAGTCGTGCGAGATCAAGATGGGTCCGACGCTTACGCTGCCGCCATTGCCGTTGGTCGCAACGATTGTATTACCGTCACCGGACAATGAAACATAACCATATCCGCCTGCGGTAACGGGATAATTGGTTCCTCCATAACCTGTCAGGACTTTACTCTCCCAGTTCCAGCTGCCGTTGTAGGTGCCAGTGAACACTGTAACATCGACGCTGCTCTGACCCGCGTTCGTCACGACCCAGTGCGTCCCATCCGAGGAGCAGCTGACCGACCCCCAATAGGCGCCGGTCGGGATAGCCGTACTCTGCCAGGTCGTACCCGAATCACTAGAATACAAGAAAGTGTTGCTATTGTCATAAACGGCTGCGCCGAGAATGCTGCCGTCGGCTGAGGAGGCCAGGGATGAATAGATTTGGCTCGGCGCGCTTGTCGCCGTCCAGTTCGCTCCGCCATCAACCGAGCGGTAAATGGAACTCGGGGTACCTGAGGCCCCTGCGGAGGCGATCAATTTTGTCCCGTCGGCAGAGCCGGCAAGGGAGGTCCACTGCAAGGCTGGCACCGGAACTACGCTGGTCCACGAGCTTCCATAGTCTATGGAACGCCAGATCGCTCCCGTTCCTCCATTTTCGAGGGCGACAAGGTTTGGGGGAAGCACAACTACCGTTACCACGTAATCCTGAGTCGTGCCATCCCAGGCAGTCACGGTATATGTGACGGGATTGGTGAAATCGTTGGGGGTCGTTCCGCTTGTCTGGATGGTCGAGCCTACCTCCACGGACGCGCACGGCGTCGTAAAGGTCGCCACTAAGGTGGTTAGGGCGGTGCCAGTGGGCACGCTGATGGAGACGTTTGTCCCGGAAATGACACCCGCCGCGGCAGGACTCGCGAAGCTGAAAGCGGAGAGACCATTGTAGACAAGCGTGCCGGCCGAGGAGTCTCCTTGCCGATTGTAGGCGATGACGCTGAAGGCATCGCCGGAGGCAAGTGCGGCTATATTATATGACGTGCTCCAAAACCCTGCGAGTTCTGTAGGGGCTCCCGAATTCACGCTGAGGCGATAGCCCAGGGCAGTTGGAACCTGGTCCCAGCTTAGGAAACCCGATCCATTTCCCATATCGGCGATCACTAGGTTCGCCGGCGCGGACGGTTCCGCAGGGTTCATGTCGAACGTGGTAAAAGACAACGTCTTCGTGCTGTTAAGGCCCGATTGGATCTCGACTATTTCGCCAATGGATTTCTGGACGACCGCAGCAGCCGCACCCGCACCATCATAATCGTAGAGCAAATCGAAGGAAAGTCGATAGGTTCCTGGCGCCAAGGAGGCTGTTATAATTGCGCTGCCCGCAACCGTGTCTATCGTTGTGACGACTCCAGCGCCACCTACGAGTTCACCCCCGGAGGTGGGGAAGGTCTTGAGCGAGAAAATGGCGCTGGTCACCGCCGAACCGGCGGGCCATACGAAATCGGCTACAAGGTTTCCATTGCCCGTCCCGACAGGCGTAGGCAAGAGCGCCACGGTCGCCGTGTTGGGTCCAGGGATGATGTTTATCGACTCCACTCCCCGCCCAACCTCGACGTCAGAACCATCTCGGGCCGAGAGAGTGAGTGACCACGCCCCGAGGGCGAGAGCTAAGGGCGAAGAAGGATCGGAAGTAGTGGGAACGATGACATCGAGGCCACCATTTTGCCTATCCAAAGGGTGGAGGTTTATCGAATAGTGATCGACGGGAGGAAGGGCGGGGGCGATGGTCCGTACCGCCTGGTCGATCCTGATGACGAGCCTTCCACTGCCCGCATCCGCGTCCGATCCGGTCAAGCCGCTCAAAATGCCCGAGCAGGAGCCGAAGGCAAGGGACACTAGTACCAGCAGGGCGACAAGCGAGGCGCTTTGCTCTATTTTTTTTTCCATGTCAATATGCCTCATATACTTCAAATTCGATCTCATCGGAATAGTACCGTGATTCCTTTTTCGCAACGAGCATGATGCGGTTCTTGCCGAGCCAGAGATCATTGGAGGAACCTTGGACGGTGATTGTCCGCGAACTCTCTCCCGATTGGAGGACGCCGTTCAGGTACCAGTTATACTCGTCGTAGCCGAAGGGTGCGGAGAAGATACGTGACCCGCCGAGATCGCATTGGGCATCTATCCCCGTCGGCGAAATGGCCAGAACCGGCAAGATCTGGATAGTTGTATCATCCGGCGCGTCGAGCTCCACGAAGTCAATGTTGTCGACCTTGCCGGCATCGGTCTCGATATGGACGAAGGCCATGTTCCAGAGCGCCGGGTTGGTCTTGCCAGTGGCGGCGAGGTCGATGCCCATGGGAATGTCGCTCCAGAGGCTAGTCCAGGACGAATCGGTTAGCGACCTTGCACGCACCGTGAGGCGGTTGCCGGTGAAGACCAGCTCAGCCCTGATCCAGGCACAGGTGAGGTCGCCGGCATCGGGGAAGGTCGTGGCCGGCGTGATCAGCTCGCTGCCATCGGGAAGCGTAAGGGTAAACTCGTTATTGGTTGAGCTGTAATGATGCACCTCGAGGGCGAGGACAATCTCCGAGCTATCGTCCCGCGTCACTTTACCGTCACCGTTCAAGTCAGCGGCGAGGGCGACCTTCGTGCCCCAACAACTTTTGATAAAGTCGAAGCTGTATCGATAAGTATAGCCGGGTTGGCCCAGATGGAAGGTCGAATCGAGATTGAGCCGATGGCTGGCATCTATGCCCACGCCAGCCCCAGCCTGGTCATTCCATAGCACCTTGGTCGTATTGGGAGGTGCTGGAGTTAAAGAATCGGGACCGACTTGCATATCAAGGGCAGTACTCCAAGATGTGGTCGTCCAACCGTCTTGGCCGTTCAGATTGCCGATAGTCAGATTCTCGAAGTTAAAGGTATGCTTGGCTCCCCGCGCAACGCGGAAGCCGATATCGTCAATCGCATCCGCCGCAACTTTGGAAGTATCCCTCGATTCGATGATTGGATTAGTTGGGCCACTACTTGAACTGTTTACGCTACCTCCAATGACTACGGCATAGGTGCCCGAAGTCGGTCCGCTCGGATTGACCCCGCTCGGCAGGCTGCCTGCCCTGTCCCAGCACCATTCCCAGACATTGCCGCTCATGTCGTAGAGCCCGAGTTCGTTGGATGCCTTTTGCCCGACGGGCTGTGTGAATGAGCAATTCAGTTGATACCAGGCTACAGCGTTGATATCGTTCGATCCCGCATAACTATAGCCATTGTACAGGTTGCCGCCCTTACCGGCGAACACCCACTCGGCTTCGGTCGGAAGGCGGTAGCCGTTCTTCGTGAAGTCTGCGGTGATCGGACCTGCCGTGGGAACCGGGAAGATTCCGTTCCAGGGGATGGTGCTGTTCATGATGGTGTAGACCGGATCGAGGCCTTCCGCCTGACTCAACTTGTTGCAGAAGCCGACGGCATCGTACCAACTTACCGTCTCGACAGGGCAACTCGTACTATCTTGATAATGCCAGCTCGGATTGGCGCCAGTGATCGCGAGATACTGAGCCTGGGTTACTTCGTACTTGCCGATTAGGAAGGAGCCCACCGTCACGTCCAGGCCGTTGTAGAGGTAGGTGCCGCCTTCGACCTTGACCATCTCGACATTCGACGAACCCGTAAACGAGGCTTGCCAACGGAGGGTAATCGTATAGCTGCCCGTAGTGACGCGGTCAGGGGCGATTACAGTCACTACAATAGCATTATTGCCGTCCTGAAGGGAGAGACTGTCCGATTGGACTCCGCTCACGATAGCTCGCGAGGGACCGCCGTTCCAGGTGTAGCTAAGGGTCTGGCTGTCGACCGAGGAGGTCGGAATAAACCGTATCCCGCTCCCCCTGGCTATGAAGCCCGCGTCCTGCACGGACTGCGAAGAGCTAAAAGCCAAGACCGCATTCGTCCCCTCATCGAGCTGGACCGAGAGGTTGGACAACTGGACATTGCCATCAAGGAGTTCGGTTGCCGCGAAGGTTCTCGCGGTGGAGAGGGTTCCATCCGAGGCTACCCAACGGTCGCTCACAAGTCCGTTCCAGATGTTCACCGACTCGCGGAAGACGCCGGCGACCCTGCCCGAGGCTCCGCCGCAACGAAGCGTCAGTACTAGTTCGTAGGAAACTGCGGTGAGCCCGGTCACCGCATAGGTGACCGTGGTTGCCGTGGAAAAGGTCGGCGTTTTATAGTCGACCATGTAGGTGTCATTCGCGGCGTCGCGGAGACTAAAATCGGCGTAATCGATGCCGCTGCCGGCGGGCAGGTTGACTGTGAAGGAGAGGTCTCCCGTGCCGCCGGACAAGGCCGGGGTGAGCATCACGGTTCGGCTCAAGGTCGCGCCGGGGTTGAGGAGCTCCCCAGTAAGCACCCCGCTTCCGATGATGGCGCCGCCCTTTTTCGCCTCGACGGCAATGTCCCAGGTGCCGGCTTCCACCTCTGTAAAATCGCAACTGGGTTGGATCGAGGGAACCGTCAAGCTCTTGGGCACGTAGCCATTGAGGCTGGTCAGCGTAACCGTGTAGCTGTCGACGCTTGCCACGAGGTCGGGGACGATGCTTCGGCTCCCTGGTCCCACCTGCGAAAAGCTCACGACGACCCTGCCCTTCTCCGCGGCCGCATTGCCCTGCAAGAACTGGCAACTCAAAAGCCCCGCGATGAGGGTGAGTGTGAGTGCAAGGGCGCCCGCCATCTTCCCTATTGTCATGATGCGCCTCATGCTTGTTCCCTTATTTCCGCGCTTATTCATTGTAGAGCCCCATCACTTCCGCCGCCGAGAGCGCGCGGCTATACATCCGGATATTGTCGAGGCCCCCGTTGTAATAGAGGTTGTCATCATATGAGGGATTGTAGCCGCCGCCGATCCAGTTGTCCGTTCCCATCGGAACCGTGGCCAGACTCGTATCGATCGAGGTGACCGGCGCCAAGTAGGGGGCGCCATCGATGTAAACCTGCATCGTGCCGGGGGTGTAGACAAGGACAATGTGGGTCCAGACGCCCGCCGTGAAGAATTGAACGGGGGTTTTCGAAACAACGGCGATGGGAATCGGGTTCCCGTTCAGGGCGAGCTGTACTAGCAGGCCCCCCTCATTGATCATGATCCAGTATTGGAACTGATTGCTTGCGGTCCCGATCATTGTGGCCAGATACTGGACGGTACCGGCCGCCGCCGTGGCTGAGGTTGGCTTGGCCCAGAGGCTGACGCTGAAGGCCTGGTTGGGTCTGAAGAGGGCCGCCGGCTCACTAATCAAGTAGCCGGTCGAACCAGCCGATGGATTGAAGTACAAGGCGGAGTTAGCGTCAGCCAGGTGGTTAGGGATAGAGGCAGGCGCAGCGGCAGAGTTGGCGGCGATGGTTCCGCCATAGCCGCTCGAATCAGCCAAGCCACCGCCATCGCAGAGCCATTCGCCTACGAGGCCGGTGCTGAGGCTCGACGTGTAGGGCACCCCCCGAGCGACGCGGAAGCCATTGTCATAATAGAGCAGATCGCCGCCCGCTCCTGATATGGTGCTTGCGGCTGCCGTCGATGTGGCATTCACGTCGGGATTCCTTGCCGTCGAGCCGCAGCGCCTGGGATCGGCGGTGGCTTGATAGTCGCTGCCCCAGCTCCACTCGTAGACGTTTCCGCCCATGTCGGAGAGCCCATAGCCGTTGGGCAGTTTCGTGGCGACGGGTTGAAAATTGCCGCTGGATATCGCGTCGTACCACTCGTAGAAGGAGATCTCGGCGGTGGTGGTTCCCCAGGCGTAGTCCGTGGAACTTCCGCCCCGCGCCGCCCAGATCCGCTCGGAGAGCAGGGGCAGGCGGTAGCCATTCTTCGTGAAGTCCGCGGTGACTGTCGCTGACTGGATGCTCGATGTGCAGGTCGTGTAATAAGTGATCGCGCTCAGAGTATAAACAGGATCGAAGCCCTCCTGAGTGGAAAGCGCGTTGCAGAAGGCCAGGGCATCGTACCATGTGACGTTGCCGACGGGGATGCTGACGCCCCATTGTCCGCTCTCGCTGTAGTTGAAGCCCATCACCGCCTGGAACTGCGCCTGCGTCACCTCGGTGGCGCCCATGAGGAAGGCCGCCACCGGCATGCCCGTGCTCGGCTCGAGGCCGGCGGGGACGTGGACCATCTGTCCTATGGTCGAGGAATAACCCTCCCACTTGGGATAAAGGACGACATTGGCGCTCGCGATAGTATAGGTAGAGCCTGGACTGAATAAGACGCCGCTTCCATCGGAATTCTCGGTCCAACCGATGATGTCGGTAAAGCCCTTTTTCGCCAGCATGGGTGTCCCGATATTCCCCACCACCGTGGCGGGTTCGCCTGTAGAATAGAGATTGTCGTCTATCGGCACGTTGCCCGAGTCGGCGCCGAGGCTGCTGTAGGTCACAGTGTAGCGTGCCATCGCCATGTCAAGCACCGTCACGCGTAGGGAGCCTGAATACTCGATGCCGTCATAATTGACGCGAAGATTTATGATGTGGTTGCCGGGGGCAACAGTGTTTCCCAAGGCCCAGGCATAATTCGACCCCGTCTGTCCTGCGTCGAGGACGTCGTCGAGATACCATCTCCAGGCGCTTCCACTCGCGAGAAGAGCCGCGTTCAAAGTACTGAGGGAAAGAGCGGCGCCGGCATTGAGCTGAAGATCGCTATTGGAAAAGGTGATTGCCTGGAAGGCTGGATTGGATAGGGAAAAGCCGATGGACGAGGTTCCCGAGCCCTGCCAGTCGAGGGAAACCCGGGGTGATTCACCGAAACCATTGAAGGCCGCGACCTCGTAGACATGGGCAAGGCTGTCGCCAAGGGTATCTTCGAGGCTTATCGTGCCGGGAACGGTGAGGTCGCTGCCGACCAGGGTGCCGTCACGCCAGACCCGATAGCCTTGCTCCACATTGGAATTGTCCGTCCACGAGATAGTTACCGTGCCCGAGCCATTGCCGACAAAAGCAGCAGCGAGGCCGGAGGGAGCGGCCGGTGCCGTCCCGATATCGCCCGCCAAAAGCGTCTTGGTCTTTTCGCTCAGGCGGTTATCGTAGATCCGGACGACTTCGATGACGTAGGTTGGATCGCCGCCGCCCTTGCTCAGGGCGACGGTCAGGTAGTAATTCCCGCTCGGGACATCAGACATCGAAACGCTGACCCCAGGAACGGAGACGAAGTCGGTCGTGACAACGGAGGTAATGCCGCCGGCCGTTCCGGTGGTGACGATGGTCTGTTCCGGATACGCGGGGTCATTCGACCAATACACTGTCGCCGCATCCACCAGATCTCCGGCGGGGAGATTCACCTCAAAAAGGAGGGAGCCCGTGCCGTTTCCGACGGTCTGAACCGGGTCCAGGCTGATACTGACAGAGTTGGCGCCGGAGACGAGCGTCACCGATTGGGTCTTGGCGAAAACGGCATCGCCTGCGAGCCTGCCGGTGATTGTCAGGCTCCACTCGCCCGGCGTCAGGTCGTTCGCCGCGATCGCGTTCCAGGCAAGACCCGTAGCGCTTACCGTTGCGAACCCGCTCCGGACCAGGCTTATGTCGTAGGTCAAATCCGCGGGAATCAGAGCGGCGGGGAGTATGGTTCTCTGATTCGCGGCGGCGCCATCGATCGCGACAGCAAGGGATGCGCGCAGCTTGTCATTGCCGAAAGGGCTATCGCAGGATATGAGTGCGGCGATCAGCATCAGGGACAGAAAAGCGGTACGAATGATCCGCTGTTTGTTATTCATTCCACAGACTCCTATTCATACACTACGGTAAAGCTGAACAGCGGTTCCGAATACTGTTCCCCCGCTGCATCGTTGAAGATGAGGCTGACATTATGGGTGCCGAGTCCCAACAACGCGCTGTCAATAGTGACGGCCGTCGTCCCGTTGCCGCTCAGGGCCGGACTCTCGGGGCCATTGTCGATCCACCAGACAAAATCCGTACATCCAGCAGCCGTAAGGTTGACGCTCATGACGGCGGAGGCGTTTTTGTTCAGGGTTACGGCCTGGCCCGCGACGCTGACCGAGGGCTGCGAGGGGTTGTTCAGAGAAACGTTCACGGTCAGTCCCGAAAGATCAAGCTCCGTCCACTTCGCGTACAGTGTCGTCGCGGCCGTAACGGTATCCGTCCCGAACACCCACGGATTCGTTGTTGCGGTTTCCTTATACCAGCCGCCGAAGGTATGGCCGGTCCAGGTCGGCGCTATCGGGCTGGAGATCAACGCGCCGTAGTCCGCGCTCGTGCCCGTCACCGCGCTGCCGCCTTGGCTGTCAAAGGTGACCGTGAAGCTGTTGACCGTCCACTTCGCGTAAAGCGTCGCGTTCCCGGTCCCCATGGCGAAGGTGGAATCCGCCGCCCTGTCCGTACCCAGTCCATCGGCTTGCGTGTTCCAGCCCGTGAAGGAGTAGCCTGTTCTGACGAGCGGACCCGTATTCCCCAACACCGTAGCGGTGTCGGCTTCGACGTATCCCTTGGCATCCACCGGAACGCTTCCGCCCGAGCTTCCGTTGTCGCCGTAAATGACCGAAAACGCGTTCACTACGAAGCGGAAAGTCTCCGGGGATACGGCGCCATTATAGAAGGTAACCAGGGAGTCGCTGGAAGCACCGACCGATACCGCAAGGGAACGGCTGGCCGATTCACCGTTGTTCAGCAGGACTCCGTCACCGCGCTGGGCGAAGACGAGGACGTCCGCACCGGCGTCGGTGAAGAGCCGGTATGAGAGCGAGGCCAGGACCTGGGACGGAACCAACCAGGTAAGGGCTTGCCCGCCGGCGATCGTGACCGGTACGGCTTGCGCGGTGGGGACGGTTGCGATGCCGCCTTCCTGGATATTGACGGGAAGCAGGTTCAGGGTCGCCTCATGCGAATTTGCGGAGACATCCATCACGGAGGTCTGCCAAAAAACTTCGCCGCCGTCGGCATCGTAGGCGACGGCGTTGATCGTATACCGGCCGTATGCGACGCCGTCGATCGAGACTTGGATCCAGCCGTCTTTTTCCGTGTCCGAAATCGGATCCGTCCGGTAGGTGGGGAGCGATGGATTCTGGGGAATGAGGGTGACAACGAGGGTCGCCGCGGTGGGCAACAGAAGGCGCGGCGCCATTTTGCCTTCCATGGATCGTCCGGAAGAGCCGTAAGCGGGGATGCCCTGCATGATGAAGGCGAGCCGCAGATCGGCTTTCGGGGTTCCGAAGTAAACGACGGGCATCTGGCAGGAAGCGAAGATCGCGGCTCCAGTCAACAGGGCGGCCAGGCGGATCGACTTTTTTCCGATATCCATCTACGTTCTCCATGCGATTTTATTACGTGGGCACTCGGACTCATTATCAATAAGGTCCGCAAGGCATCAAAGTTTATCATACTATCGCAATTGGCGGACAAGAAGGTACTGTTTTGTGAATTCGTACGAATTCATGTCTGATCGGGGCCTTAAAAAAATGGAGGAACCATGTTCGACATAAGCGCCGCGCTTGACCGTCAGATCGCGGAGATGGGAGGGAACCGGCCGACGGTACTTTTCATCGAACCGGAGGACCCGCGGATACTGGAGGCGGCGTTTTCTTTGCCCAGCTTCGCCCGGCCGGTATTCCTCGCCTCGAGGGAAGAGGTGGCCCGCACGATCGCGACGGAACTGGGGAGCATGGACCCGGCGCGGATCGAATTCCTGCTTGCCGAGAGCGCCTTCTGCCCGATCGGTGAGAGGAAAGGGCTCCGTGACGAGATCGCCTCCGCCCTGCTGGCCGCGCCTCCGGAAAAGCGGCTGGCAAGGGACGGGGAGCACGCGCGGCTCCTGGCCTCGGATCCCGCGTATTTCGGTATCTTGGCCGTCGCTCTGGGGCACGCCGATATTGTGGTCGGCGGGGCGCGCCACGAGCCCCGTGATTACTTCAGGCCCCTGCTGAAAGCCCTCGCGACAGGCGAGGAGTCCTGCGAGGCGGGCGTATTCGTCCTTCCGGACAGCCACGTGGACAAGGTCTACCCGCACAACATAGTGGTGCTCGGCGATGTCGGCGCGAACGCCACCGCAACGCCGGAGAGCCTTGCGGCGGCCGCCGTCTCCACCTGCGCGGTCGCGCGCGACCTCATCCCCGAGGACGTTCTTCCCCGCATAGACGCGGCGATGGTCAGCTATTCCAACCGCGGCGCCGACGAAGGACCGGGCGCGGATCTCGTGCGGAAGGCGGCGGGCCTGGTGCCTGGCGTCCTCGCCGGAAGGATCGAACGCGGCGAACGCTACAAGTCCATTTCGATAGTATCCGAAATCAAGATTTCCGTCGCGCTCTCGGCTCGCTCGGCGCGGCTGTACGGCGAAGGGGGACAGTTCCACGGAAACAACGTGATCATCGCCCCGAACCTGGATACGGGGAACCTCCTGTTCCACCTTTTCGCCACCCTGTATCCGGACGCCCGCAAATTCGTAGCCGTCACCGGCATCGGCTGCCGCGGCGTCGACCTGCCCATGGACGTGCTGGCCGAGGACGCGGCCCTCGCCGTCAAGGGCACCGTGCTTCGCCTGCTCCGTTCCGGAACCTGGAAGCGCACGCCCAGGGACACTTTTTTCCCCCGCCCGCGCATACTGGCGATCAATCCCGGCTCCACGAGCACCAAGCTCGCCGTTTTCGAGGGAGAGGAGCAGACGCTGGAAATCGAACTCCAACATTCCGCCGGGGAACTCTCCCCATTCGAAGGGAAGAGCATCGCCGTCCAGTTCGCCTTCCGCAAGAAGACAGTGGAAGACTTCCTGGCCGCCTCCTCGCTATCCATGCGGGACATCGACGCCGTCAGCGCCCGCGGGGGCCTGTTGCGGCCAATAGCGCACGGAACGTACGCGGTGAACGAGGTCATGCTGGACGAGTTGGGACGCGGCGCTTCAGGCGAGCACGCCTCCAACCTCGGCGCGCTGATCGCCGCCGCCCTCGTCCAGGGCAGCGGAAAGCCGGCCTTCATCGTCGATCCGGTGGTGGTGGACGAGATGGCCGACCGCGCGCGCGTAAGCGGGGTCAAAGCCCTGCCCAGGCGTGCGGTGAGCCATGCGCTGAACCAGATCGCCGCGGGCCACCGTTACGCGCGCGAAAGGGGCACCTTCCGGGACCGCCTGAACCTAATCGTCTGCCACATGGGCGGCGGCGTTTCCATCGGAGCGCACCGGAAAGGGCGCGTAGTCGACGTCAACAACGCGCTTGACGGCGAAGGCCCCTTCACCCCGCAGCGATCCGGATCCCTGCCCGTCGGCGACCTCATCCGCCTCTGCTTCGACGGGAATCTGAATAGGGAAGAATTGCTCAAGCTGAACAAGGGCCGCGGAGGTCTGATCGACCTGGTGGGTACCGCCGATTTCCGGGTCGTTGAAAAGGCGGCGGCGGAAGGTGACGCCCAGGCGGACCTCGCCTTCCGGGCGATGGGTTACCAGATCGCGAAGGGCATTGCCTCCCTGATTCCCGCCTTCGACGGGGAGAAGATCGACCGCGTGATCCTCACCGGAGGCCTCGCCCGCTCGGCCCGCTTCGTCGCCCTGATCAGCGGCCTGCTCGGCCCTGACCTGGGCGGAACGACGGTGTATCCCGGGGAGATGGAGATGGTCGCTCTGGCCCAGGGAGCCTTGCGGGTCCTCAACGGGAATGAGCAGGCACGCTCCTACGGAAATGGAGTTCCCTGAAACTTACGAGCCGACGCCCGGCTTCATCCCAAAGATTCAAGGAAACGGAAGCGAGGCTACGGCCGAAGGTCAAAGGATTCGGGAGCCGGAGCTCGGGGATCGCGTCGATGCAGGCCTGAAGCCGGTAGTTGGGTATGCGGGGCATCAGATGGTGGATGTGGTGAAGACCGATGTTGCCCGATATCCACTGCATGAATTTCGGCAGCTTGTAGAATGAACTGCCCGTCATCGATGCCTCAAGCGATTGCCAGTCTTCCGACCGTGCCCAGTAGGTGGGATCGAACTGGTGCTGGACGTAGAAGAGCCAGATTCCCACCAGGGCGGCGAAGAAAAGCGTGGGCATCTGGATAAGCAGATAAGCGCGGATGCCGATCGCCAAAGACCATAGCGCCGCGATCGCCAATATCGCGATGTCGGTGAGGACCACGCTCCTTTTCTGCGCCTTCTTGGCGGATTTTCCGGGGAAACGGTTGATGAGAAGGAAAAGGAAGAATGGACCGAAACCGAAGAGGATGACCGGATGCCGGTAAGCCCGGTACAGGAAACGGCGGAAGGGCGGATTCGCGCGGTATTCTTCGACCGTCATGGTCCACACGTCTCCGACCCCGCGACGGTCAAGGTTCCCTACCGTGGAATGGTGGATACCATGGGAGTGGCGCCATTCGGCGTAGGGCGTGAAGGTCAGGACGCCGAGCAGACTCCCTATTACGTCCATCGCCCTGCGCGACTTCAGGAAGGAACCATGGCAGCAATCGTGGAACAGGATGAAGGCCCGGACCATGAAACAGCCCGCAGGCAGGGAAAGCGCAAGGGTCACCCAAATCGGCGCGCCCCAGCGGATCGTCAGGTACATGAGGATGATGGTCGAAAAGTACGGAACCAGGGTATCTATCAGCTGCACCGTAGCCTTTTTGGCGTCGGGTACCGCGAAATCCTTAAGGCGTGCCAGCCACGCGGGGCTGGCGGGACCGGCAGGGCCGGAAGGGCCTGGGGGGCCAGCGGGGCCGGAGACATCAACATTGGTCATGGAATGCTCCTAGCTGACACAAACAGTCAGCAATATTTGGACCCCCCATGCAAAATAAAGTTGCGCGAAATGACGGAAGCGGGATTATCCGTGGTGCCGGATGCCGGGTGCCGGGTGCCGGGTGCCGGATGCCGGGTGCCGGGTGCCGGATGCCGGGTGCCGGGTGCCGGATGCCGGGTGCCGGGTGCCGGATGCCGGGTGCCGGGTGCCGGGAAACGACAGGTCATGACATTCCCGTTGGCAACTGCCGGATCCGCCTCATTCCTTCAGTCTTCCGTCTTCTTCCTAAAACAGTTTCTTCGAATCCAGCAGAATCGTTATAGGCCCCTCGTTGACGTAGGCGACCCGCATCGACGCGCGGAAAACGCCGCAGGCCGTCTCCAGGCCTTTCGCCCGAAGGGCGGCAATGAATTCCTCATAAAGTTTCAGGGCAACGTCGTTGGAAGCCGCGTCGGAATATGAAGGGCGCCGGCCTTTGCGGGCATCCGCAAGGAGGGTGAATTGCGAGACGACGAGGACACCGCCTCCGACCTCGGCCAGGGAGAGGTTCATGGTGCCGTTTTCGTCGTTGAAGATCCGGAGTCCCGCGACCTTTTCAGCGAGATATGCGGCGTCGGATTCCTTGTCGCCTGCGGCGACCCCGAGGTAGACCAAAAGGCCGCGCTCGATGGAACCGGTGACGGAATCCTGCACGGTCACGCTTGCGCCGCTCACCCTCTGCACTACAGCCCTCACTTCCAGGCCCTCACTTGCGATCCCTCACTTACGGTTCTTCACTTTCCGGTCCCGTCGACGTCGGTACCGGCCGTGAGGGAGCGGGCCTGGTGTATCGCGACGCCTTCCAGGACCATGCCGCGCGTCTCGAGCTTCAGTCGGCCGAGGACTTCCAGCGGCTTCTCCGGATCGACGCTCAGCGCGCTGTCGAAAGCGACAGGCACGATCCCCTGCAGGGAATTGCGCGTGTCGTAGCCGACGAGCAGGTCAAAGGAGGTCGTTTTTTCGCCTTCGCGGACGTTCGTGGCCATTCCGCGCCAGACGACGTGCAGGTCCCGAAAAGCTGCGGGATCCCGGGCGACTTCGACATATTCGTACTTGTCCTTGATGGTATCGAAACCGGGAACCGCCGCGAAGGATGCCAGCAGGGAAGCCTTGGCCTTGATGGCGGCGGAGGCATTGGAATCCAGGATGCGGTTCAGCTGAAAACGGGCGGCCTCGTCGCGGTAGTCCCGAAACAGGCGCTGCGCCGTTTCGTAGGTTTCCAGAACCTGGGCCTTCGTCAGCACCAGACGCCAGGAACCGCCCGTTTCGACCGGCCGCGCCCTGTCCTCTTCCACCAGGTTCACGGTTTCCATCCCTGTCCGATCGGGTACCGCCGAAGCGAAGGGATTATTCAGGAGGCCGGCGCCCACGGTCGCGAGGAGGGCCGCGCCCGCGACGGTCGCCGCGAGAGCGGCGAGAGCCGCATAAAACAACGGGGATGGGGGCGCGGACGGCAGGTCCGGATAGAGCCGCGAGATCCGGCCGGATTCAAGCCAAGCTGCCAGTATGTCGGGATCTCCGCTCTTGCGTACCGTTTCCAGGATTTTGCCCGCCTTCCGGTGCCGCGGATCCTTCTCCAGCACTTCGAGGCAGAGATCCACTACCCGATCCGTTTCACCGCGGCGAAGATACAGTATCGCCAGGCCGAGCAGGACGGAGGGATCGCGCATCTTGATCTCCCGACCGCGCCTGAAATAGGTCAGCGCGCCGCCGAAGTCCCCAGAGCGGAGGCAGGCGGACGCGAGGATGTAGTAATAACGGAAGGAATCGTGGTAGCGGACCACTTCCGGTTCCAGCAGGCGGATCGAGGCGCCGTATTTTCCGCTCCGTACGAGTCTCGCGGCTCTGAGGAGGATGCGGTCGTCGTTCATCGGCACTTCTTCACTTGATTCCGCTGCGTTCCTTGAGGCGCGCGACGACCGTCTCGAGCGCGGCGAGTTCTTCGTCCCCGACGGCGCCGCCCGCCGCAAGCAGGGCGTTGACCTTGTCCAGCAGATCCCGCACGGTTATGAGATCGGTCCTGAGCATTAGTTCCGGCGCATTGGCGGAGGTGACGCTAGATTGGAGCATGCGGGACAGGTCATCGGTCTTTTCCGCGCTCGGTGTGGTGAAGCCCGCATTGGACGCGACGGCCAGCAAGATCGTTTCCTTGCGGACGGCTCCACGCGCCAGCGGAGCGGGATCGAAGTAATAGCACAGCGCCGAGTCGCCGATGGAATACGGCAGCAAGTTGAAATTCCTTCCCGGACTGGGCTCGGTTTTCCAGGGCGCGTCGTTCATCCTCTTCCAGTTGGCGAATTGGATCGAATCGGGGGCCCGCACGTCTTTGACGGCGATGTTGCCCATGATCCCGAGAACAGCGTCCTTGCTGTACCACCACCCGTCCTGATCCTTCGCAGGCACGATCAACGTTTCGGCGCCGATAGAGCGCAGGTCGGTGGAGAAAGGTTCCGGATTCTTTTCCCCGAGCTTGGTGTCCATCAGGAAACGGAGCGCGACGGAAAGTTCCCTTTCGCTCGTGTTCTCCACGGAAATTTCGATGCGAACGCCGTCGGAAAGCGGAGAACCCGCGTTCTTGAAAAAGGTGAAATCCTGGCGGACGACGAGACCCGAGGATTCGAAAGATATCCTGGCCGAGGCGTCGGTCTTCTCTGTACGGACGCGGAAGGCGGAAGTCTCCCCCAGCCGCTGCGGCCGGTCATCGACGAGGAGGGCGAGGAAGGACGTGCGGGGATCCTGGTCGACGAAGAGGGCTTCGTACTTGTTCTTCTGAAGGTCGACCAGGTAGTACAGAGAAAAGCGTCCCGAACTTTCGTTCACCACGAGCTTGATCCGGCCTTCCTGCATTTCAAAGGCGGAAACGGAATACGCGGACGCGATTACGAACAGGAAAGCCGCGCAGCATGCTTTGATGGATCTCATTTGGCGTCCTCCGTAACCGTCTTTTCAGCCCCGAGGCGTTCCAGCAGGACTTCCTTGACCGCGAGGGCGCCGGCTTTTACCGCGAGCAGTCGGGCGATCTTTTCGCTCTGGCTGACGGGAACGGCGGTCGCGGCCGTTTGCGCCGCAGCCGCGGCGAGGGCTGCCCGCGCGGCATCGGCGGAGGCGGCCGCGACGCGGGAGTCGAGTTCAGCCTTCGCCGCCGCGGATTGCGCCGCGGCGTCCTCGGCCCGCTTCTTCGCCGCCGCGAGGTCGGCTTCCAGCGAGGCAAGGGTCGCCGTCAAGGCGCGGTTGTCCTTTTCCAGATCTGCGGTACGCGTATCCTTGAGCATCTCGGCGATGCGCTTCTGGTACGCAACGATGGCCTGCTCGTAGGAACGTTCCCGCCTCTGGTATTCTTCGACCGTCTTCAGGGATTCCTCGTGGCTCCATTTCAGGAGTTTCAGCAACTCGGTTTCGATGTTTTTCCTTTCAATGAGCGCCAAGCGGTACGATGACGCCTCGTACTTCACGCTCCCGGGATATTTTTCAATGATAGCGGAAAAAACGTCCTTGGCGTCTTCCAGCCGGCCGAGGGAAAACAGGCATTCGCCGATCCAGTAGGCGGCTGCGGCTTCCCTGGCGTCGTCGTCCGCGGCGTCGGCGTAACCCTTCAGCAGCAGGATGGCCGCGTCATAACGTCCGAGATGGAAGAAGGCGCGCCCCTTCTGATAAACCGTGTCCAAGGATCTCAGGCCTTTCGGGTCAAGGGCGAGGGCAGCGTCCAGGTCCTGGACGGCCGCCTCGTACTCGGAGGAGCCGATTTCGGACATCCCTATCCAATAAAGGGCCTCGGCGCGTTCTTCGGAGGATGCCGCCGCGGTGGACGCCTTGCGGAGTTCGAGGATCGCTTCCCGCCACTTTCCTTCTCCATAAAGCTCTATGCCTCGGGAGACTGCGGCGCGCGCCTCCGATTCGGCGGCGGTGACCGCGGACGCGGCGGCGAGGAACACGAGTGCGGCCATCAGGATCGAGCCTCGTCTAATCATCGATTGGACCCCCGTATCCCATTGTCGGCAGGAACGCGCGAATGCTCAAGCTCCGCCGCGAAGCCGCCGGACGGCCGCCTTCCTGTCGGCCGCTCCGAAAAAAGCGGAACCGGCGATCAGGACGTCCACGGAAGCGTCCCGGGCGACCTGCGCGGTCGCCTCGTTGATTCCGCCGTCGGCGGCGATCAGGAAATCCAGGCCCCTCTCCTTCCTGGCGGCCGCCAACCGACGGATCTTGTCCAGACAGGCGGGTATCATGGATTGGCCGCCGAAACCCGGATTCACAGTCATCACGAGCACGAGGTCCACGAAGGGGAGGATCTCCTCCAGCGCGCTCAGCGGCGTTGACGGAACCAGGCTCACGCCAGGTTTCTTTCCGAGAGCGCGGATGGACTGCGCGAGGCGGTTCGCATGTACGCAGGCTTCTATATGGAAGGTTATATAATCCGCTCCGGCTTCGGCGAAGGCGGCGACGAGGTTTTCCGGATTATCGGTCATTAGGTGAACGTCGAAGACTGCCCTGGAATGAGAACGAAGATCAGCGACGGCTTTGGCGCCGAAGGTGATACCGGGCACGAAGCTGCCGTCCATGACGTCGAGGTGTACCCATTCCGCGCCGGATTCGTCCACTTCAGCGACCGCGCGGCCTAAATTCGAAAAATCCGCGGCCAGAACCGATGGCGCGATGATGCAATTGCTCATGCCGCGGATGATAACCCCGCCGGCGCGCCTTGTAAAGAAGAGGACAAGGGATCGCGAAGGGCCTTCCGCGGTCGTCCGATCGAAGGGCGACCGCAATTGACTAAGGCCGTTAAAATGGTATAATAAATAAAGACGAAGTTTGTACCAGAAAAGAGTAATGCTGTTCAAGACATGGATGCCGAATCAAACGTACAGGGGCTCCTTCAGAAAGCCTACGACAGCCTGAAAGCCTCGGAGATCTCGGCAGCCCTTTTGTCGTTGGAAGAAGCCTTGCGTCTTGACTACGAGCATCCGGAAGTTGTCTACGCGCTGAAATGCGTCAATTGGTGGCTTGAACGGGGCAAGCGCTATGGCGAAATCCGCGATTGCTACGAGCGCGGAGAGTACGTGCTTTCCCAGTGGAAAGCGTTCTTCGTCTTCGTGGACCGCATAGGGAAGGAATACGATCGTTGCCTGTATGCGGTCCGCCGCTACGCCTTTTCCACCGCCCTCGTTTGTTTCCAGGGTATGATGGCGGAGGGGTCGGACGGGCAGGACGCGGAACTCCTGTTGCGCATAGGAAGATGCTACAAGGGCGTCGGCAACTACGAGCTGGCGCTCAAGTACCTTGAAGAGGCCGCGCGGCTGAACAAGGACGATGCGGAAGCCCTGGCGGAGCTGGCCGACGCATACGCGCTGGTCGACGAACCGAGAGCCGCGAAAGCCCTCTTCCGGGAGGCCTTCTTCGCCAACCCGCAGCGCGTCGACATACGGGCCTTGGAATCGGAGATGGTGCGCCTGCTGTACGAGCGCGTGCGCGATCTCGGCTACCGGAGCCCGGAATTGGAGGAATGGATTCCGGTCTACGGAGTCCTTTTCGGGGTGTTTACCGTCAAGCGGGAACTGCGGGCCATCGAGCTGGGGAAGCTGAAGCAGTCCATTTTTTCTTTGGAGAACGAAATCCGCGATAGGCCGGACGAGTCCGGAACCATCGCGCCAAAATTGATCAACCGGTATTTCTGGCTGATCGACCATTACGTGAACGTCGGTGAGGACGCGTCGAGGATCGACGAGACGCTCCTCAAGATACGGATACTCGATCCAGGCGTATACGAACGGTATATCAATTGAAGCGCTACGGTGAGGAGTCATGACGATGTCGGAAACGCTCGAGAAGAATGTGCAGGAGATGCTGAACGAGGAGAAATGGACCAGGGCCACCCTCAGCAACTATTCGATCGGCCAATTCAAGGAACTCGACGCCGTGCTCAAGACGGCGCGCGAGGAACGCGCGCTGGACGAGCTCAAGACCGTCTGCGACGAGCATCTCGTCCACACCAAGAACAGCATCATCGCCCTGTACTTTTCCGGAATGATAGCTCTTTCCCGCCAGCTCATCGACGACTCCGCCCTCGTGAACCTCATCACGATCTTCGTCGACAACCACAAATGGAACATCGTCCAATACCTGTGCGAACGGATCCTGGACTACGGCGAATCCAAGTACGCGTTGCGCATGCTCGCCGAATGCTACCGGAACGCGAACGATGACGAAGCCGTATTCTCCGTCTGGGAGCGGCTTGTCAAGGTAGACTACGAAGAAGCCGACATAGCCAAGGCGCTGGCCGAACACTATGAGAAGAAGGGAGACCAGGCGAACGCCGTCGATTTCTTCAAGAAAGCCCTCCACCGCTACGTGAACAAGAAGCTCTTCACGAACGTCAGGGAGATATGGTCCAAGCTCATCGGCTACTGTCCGGAAGAGATCGATTTCTTCCTCCACGTTCAGAAGAAGGTCGCCAAAAACATCAGCGACGACAAGGCCGCCCTGCTGCTGCAGGAGCTGTACGCCGCCTACCGCAAGCGCGAAGACATCGATACGACCCTTTCGATCCTGAAGCTCGTGCTGTCCTACGACGAGCGCGATTCCTGGGCCCGAAAGGAGATAGTCGAGTGCTTCAGGGAGAAATTCCTCGAGCACAGCCAGCTTGAAGAATATATCCGCCTGTCGAACCTGACCCAGTCATGGCGCAACGTCCACGAGGCCATCGCCGACTTCGAGAAGCACATCGCCTTCGACACCGGGAACTTCGTGTTTCACCGCACCTGGGGCGTCGGAAGGATCGCGAGCGTCAAGGGCGACGAGATCGTCATAGACTTCGCCAAGAAGCGCGAGCATCCCATGTCCCTGAAAATGGCGGTCAATGCCCTCCAGACCCTGAACAAGAACCACATATGGGTCCTCAAGGCGACCTGGAAAAAGGAGAAGCTCAGGGACAAAATCAAGGCCGAGCCGTCCTGGGCCCTCGCTACCATCATCCGCAGCTACGACAATTCCTGCGATATCAAGCATGTGAAGGCGGAGCTCGTCCCGAGCGTCCTCACCGCGAGCGAATGGACCACCTGGAGCACGAAAGCCCGTGATATCCTCAAGACGGACCCCTCCTTCGGCGTGAATCCCGAGAACATCGACCTGTTCATGGTCCGAGACCGGCCGATCAGCGTCGAGGAAAAGCTCTTCAACGAGTTCAAAGCGGAGAAGAATTTCTTCGACCGGGTCCAGACGATCAGAGCCTTTGCGGCGCTCAAGGACGCGGAGCCGGACTCCGAATTCTTCGGCGAGATGTTCAGTTATTTCGTCGGGTGGATCAAATCCTATTCCCAAGCGAACGAGAACGTCGTGGCCTCCTATCTCCTGGTCAAAAACCTGGTGAGCCGTTTCCCCTACCTGAACAACGGCATGCAGTTCAATTTCGTCGAGCTCTTCGACGATATCGACGATATCGTAGGGACGTTCACCTCCCTGAAGGATTCCGAACTCAAGAGGGACTTCCTGAACCATCTTAAGATGTTCATGCCCAATTGGGAGGACATCTATCTGAAGCTTTTCCCCTTCGCGTTGATGCCCGTCATCGTGGAAAGCCTAAAAAGCGAAGGCTTCGAGGACAAGCTGGTCACTATGGTCCAGAATTGCTTCGACAATTACCGCGAGTACCGCGAATCCGTAGTATGGATATTCAGGAATCTCCGCGAGGAGCCTTGGTTCGAAAGGACCGGACTCTCGTATGAAAAGCTCCTGATCGTCCTCGTCCACGTGATGGATCTTACCTATCGCGAGATCGAGAACCACCACGACACTACCGAGAACCGCAAAATCAACAAGCAGGTGCAGACCATACTGTTCAAGGAAGGGGTCATCGACGCTTTCCTCGATGCGGCGGACACCGACACCATCACGCGCATCTATACCCTCGTTGACGACGTGAAGGACCTCGATCCGGCCATCAAGATGCGCCTCCGCAACCGTATCATCGACAAGCGCCCCACCTTCAAATTCTACGGCGTCGAGGAGAAGGCAATAATCTCCCGCGGCCTCATCGTCACCTCCGCCAAGTACCACGAGAAGCAGAAACTGCTCCAGCATATCATGGAGGTCGACGTTCCCACGAACTCAAAGGAAATCGGCTCAGCGATCGCCCTCGGTGACCTCAGGGAGAACGCCGAATACAAGGCGGCCAAGGAGAAGCAGGAAATCCTCAACGCGACGGTGGCCAAGCTCAAGGACGAGATCGAACGAGCCCAGCTCTTCGACCCTTCCACGATCAATACTTCCCGTGTCGCCTTCGGCACTATCGTGCATCTTTTCAACGAGACGACCGACACGGAAGAGACGTACACCATTCTCGGCCCTTGGGAATCCGATCCCGAGAACGACATCATCTCCTACCTCTCACCCTTCGGCGGCACGATACTCAACAAGCGCGTGAACGAAGTGTTCGACTTCACGATCAACGACGAAACCCTCCGATACAAGGTGAGGGAAATTAGCATCGCGAAAATTTAGGCGATTCGACCCGAACCCGCGGCCGGCGACGCTATAGCGCCGCCGACCGCGATCATCAACGGAAAGGCGCCATGAAAAACAAAACGTTTCGGATCATCGCCTGTCTCGCGATCGCGGTCGCCCTCCCCGCTTTCGCCGAGAATCAGAAGCCCATCGATCTGGTGGTGGTGATGGATGCTTCGTCAAGCATGCATGGATCTTTCCGCTCCGTCACCGAATACGCCATCGGTCCCATGCTGAAGGATTTCCTCCGCATCGGGGACACTTTCCACCTCCTGTCCTTCTCGGACCGCCCGCGCATGGAACTCTCGCGCCGGATCGAAGGGATCGGAGACGTGGAGACGATCATCGGAAGGATGATGCTGCTGTACCCTATCGTACCCTACAGCGACGTGATTTCCGCGCTCGAATACCTGTCCGTATATTTGAAGGAACTTCCCGAGACCCGCCTGAAAACCGTCCTTTTCATCTCGGACGGCGAGCACCTGCCGCCGGCCTCAAGCCCCTATGCCGGCATCGGAAGCGAACAGGCGCTCGACAGGCTGGGCGCTGCCGCGTCGGCCCTGAAAGGAAACGGCTGGACCTTCTACTTCGTCCGCACGCCTTTCCAGGGCGAAACGCGGCCCGTTCCACTCGTCCCAAGACCGTTGACCGGAACCGCGCGGAACGTGCCCGCGCTGGCCGGATCCTCGCCGGCCGGATCCTCGCCGGCCGGATCCTCGCCGGCCGGAACCGCGCCTGTCGGGCCTCCGCAGGCCGGGACCTCGTCCGCGGGAACCGCACAGAGCTCGAACGCGCCGGCCGGAACCTCGGAAACGGAACGGCCGGAAACCACGTCGGAGAAGACCGGCGCGGCCGGCGCGGCCCCGGCGGGAAGTCCCGACGCGAACGCCGGAACCGGTGCGGTGGATGTATCGGACGCAGTGGCCGGCATGCTCGCGGCGCCCTTGGTGGATATCGGGACTGAGGGCGCGGACGCGGTCGGCACGGCGCTCGGTTCCCTCGGCGCGGAATTTCCGGCGGACCTCGGAACCAGCAGCCGCCGCGTCGTAGTACCGCTGACAATCAGGAATCCCTCCTCCGACACAGTCTATGTAGAGGCGAGTTCCCTGCTCGTCGATGGCGTCGACCGGATCGCGAAAAAAGCTTTTGTGGAGATACCGCCCCGCGGCAGCAGGACGCTTAAGATCAAGGCCATCCTGCCCGACGATTTCGCCGCCGGACCGTCGGTTCTCCGAATCGAACCCGTCTTTTCCGGTGACATCCGCATCAATCCGGCCGCCGCCGACGTGCGGGTGAGCATACAGGATGCCCCGATGCGGGCCGTCTTCGCCCTCATCGCCCCTTGGGCCATACTCGGCATCGGCATCGGCATCGCGCTCGCGCTCGCCTTCTTCATCATCCTTTTCATCCGCGGAATGCATGCCGGGCCGGGCCGCGCGGCCGCCGGCGCCGCCGAACGGCAGAAACCCGCACCGTCACCCGCACGGCTACCTTCACCGACTCGGCCAAACCCGGAAACGGTCCGCCCGATACCCGCAAAGAGGAGCTCAGTCCCCACGGTGGCCATACAGGGGAGCTCCGTCCCCACGGTGGCCAGGAATGAGAATCCGCGCGGCGACGCGGATCTGCTGGCGAGTTTCGCGGCGCGGACGAAAGGAGACGGAGGCCCCATGTTGCCTGCCGGGAGCCTCGCCTCCGCGGGAAAGAAGGACGTAGCGCAGCAGCAGGCGGCGTTACAGCAAGCGGCGCCGCAGCAGCTGGTGGCACCGCAGAAGCAGGCCGCGCTACAGCAAGCGGCGCTACAGCAAGCGGCGTCGCGAACGATAGCGCAGCGGACCGCATCGCATGCGAGGGAAGATCTTGCCGTAGGCGGGGAACGGCCCATCGTCGTACGGAAGGCGAACGCGCGCATCATGCTTTCATTGTACGTCGAGGATCAGAGCACCCTGATCGGCAGGCGCAATGTCCATCTGCTGAAAGCGGGTTCAAGTCTCAGCGTCGGCGGCGACCGCTCGGATTTCCTTATCTTCCTTGTCCGCTTCCCGCGCCGCATCGCCGAGATCCGATTCGACGGCGAAAAATGCATGCTGGTGCCGCGACTCCGCTCCTACTTCCCGGATTCGGGAGACGAGGCGATCGAGGACTGCGTCGGAAAGACGATACGGGTGGTTTCACGCAAGGGTTTCGAGCTGAGGATACGGTTCGACCGTTATGAGGATCCCTTGGACAATCTGAACCGCTTCCTGCATTCGATTGAACTGCCCGGCCGCTGATCGGCGGACCGGAACGCCCGGTTATTCAGCGGCGGCTCCCAAGGCTGCGAGGGCCGCGCGTGCTTTCCCGGCGAGGCTCTCGTTCTTCTCCTTCGCCAATTCCCTTATTTTATCCACATGCGCGCCGAAGGTATTGGCGATCACGATATCGAGCCCGTAGTGGCGGTCGACGATGTCCTTGGATGCGAGGAGCCTTCCGGCGAGGTCTTCAAGTCCTGACGATTTTGTGGCAGCGAGGGCTTTCAGGAGTCCGTTCGCGTAGACGGTCCTTTTTTTCTCCCTCGCCGAGTCAGCCGCGAGGACGATTTTGCCGACGCTTTTATCGGAGAATCCCGACAGCAAGGCTTCGGCGGCAACAACCTGCAGGTTTTCCCCCGTTTTCGGAGTCTCGAAGACGGACAGGAGAGCCTGGTACGCTTCCTCGCCGCCAATTTTGGCGAGGGCGCGCAGGGATTCGGCACGCACGGCGGCGACCTCGTCGCGTTCGGCGCGGTATCGAAGATAGGGAACCGCCGATTCGAGGCGCCGTTCGCCCGCCGCCTTGGCCGCTCCCGCGCGGGCCTTGTAGAATGAATCCCTGAAAGCATCCAGCACCGCCCGGTCTGCGTCCGCTCCCGGAAAGGGGCCGAGGGCGGCGACGGCGGAAGCCCGGACGTTCGCGTCGGCGTCCGAAAGGGCGGCCAGCACGGCCTCGAGTCCCTTCCCGATCTTGGCGAGGGATTCCAGGGCCGCCATCTTCCTCACCGGCTTGGAATCTTCCGCTTCCACGACATCCTCCAGCAAGCCGGTCGCGGTGTCGTATCCGAGCTCGCCCAGGGCGATCACGATTTCCTGCTGGACGGCTTCCGTCGGGCTGTCCTTTTCCCAGCGATCCATGAGGAACTCAGCGTCGGCCTTGCCGCCGCTCAGTCCCAGAGCGCGGATGGCCGCGGACAGGTACGGACCTTCGGTCTCCTCGATGATATCCCGAAGCGATTCGGAGGCCCCCTTCGGCGCGAGGGCGCCGACATAAGCGATGGCCGCTTCAACGACGGGACGCTTTTCCTCATCCCGTTCGGCGATGACCCTGAGAGCACGTTTCTCCGCTCCCGCCAGCTTGCGGCGGGCGAACAAGGAAAAAAGGATTTCCTTGATCTTGGGATTTCCTGTCGAATCGAGCAGAGCGAGGAGCTCGCCGTCCAGGTAATCGGCCTTCTCCGCTTCCAGCTTGGTGACCAAGCCCAGGATTTCCGCGTCGGTTCCGAATTTTACCGTCTCCCGACGGCGGTCCGCTTCAGGAATTTCTTCCGCCGCAGCCAATACCGCTCCAACGCCGAATATAACCGCCAGGAAAAACCCCGCCCTTTTCATACGCCTTCCGCGTAGCGCTCGAGCACCGCCTTCTTGTAGGCGGGAAAGGCATCGGCCTCGATGGCTTCGCGCGCGCCGAGGACCAGGGCGTGCAGGAAATGCAGGTTGTGGTAGGTCAGGAGCATGGAGGAAAGTATTTCGCCGCATTTGTACAGGTGGCGCAGATAGGCCCGGCTGTAGCCGGCACAGACTTTGCATGAACAGGCGGGATCAAGGGGACCCATATCAGACTCGTTCCTTTCCTTCTTGATGGCCAGAGGGCCCCGGGAGGTGAATGCGAGGCCGTTCCGTGCGGTCCTGGTCGGGAATACGCAATCGAACATGTCGATTCCGTTCGATATGGCTTCCAGAATGAACTCCGGAGTCCCGATCCCCATCACGTAGCGCGGTTTGTCCGCAGGGAGCAGGCCGGCGGTATGGGCGAGCTGCTCGGAGAAAACCTCGAAAGGTTCCCCGACGGAAAGCCCGCCGATAGCGATACCGGGGGTGTCGGCGGCCACGACAGCCTCGACGCTCCGCTCCCGCAGATCCTTGAAGAAGTTCCCCTGGACGATGGCGAAGAGCTTTCCGTCGTAGGAGGCTTCCCGTGCGTCCCAGGCCGCCTTGGCCCGCCCCAGCCAGTCGGTGGTTATACGGAGCGCCCGTTCCGCTTCCTTGCGTTCGGCACCCCAGCTGGTGCAAACGTCCAGCTGCATCTGGATGTCGCTACGGAGGGAAGTCTGGATCGCGACTACCCGCTCGGGGGTGAGAACGTGATAGGCGCCGTCGATGTGGGATCGGAATTTTACTCCGGCTTCGTTGATCTTGCGGAAAGGAGCCAGGGAAAATACCTGGAAACCTCCGGAATCGGTGAGGATGTTGCGTTTCCAGTTCATCCAGGAGTGCAATCCGCCGGCTTTCTCGATCACTTCGGTTCCCGGACGAAGGAACAGGTGGTAGGTGTTGGAAAGGATTATCTCGAAGCCGATCTCTTCCAGATCGGCACTCGTCATCGCCTTTACGGTTCCGGCGGTTCCCACGGGCATGAATACGGGAGTGGATACCTTCCCGTGTGGAAGAGTGATGGTCCCCGTCCGTTCCCTTCCGTTTGCCGATGTATGTTTCGCGATGAAAATCGATTCTGCGCTCATTCGTTCCCCTGTCAGGTTCTGGCTTTCACGACCATGACGGCCCCGATGAAAATGAAAATTCCGGCGGGCGCCCAGGCGCCCAACTCGGGAGAGATATAGCCGAGCTTGGCGAGCATCATGGAGATCATCTGCGCGACATAATAGATTACCGATGCCATGAGGCTCGCAAGAAGGCTCATGAGCAGGACGTTCTTCCTGAAGCGGCCGCCCATCGCCACCGAAAGGACGATGACGACGAAGGGCGTCACTGAAAATGCGAAACGCCGGTAATAGTCGGCTAGGGCTCCCGTGTACGGGAGGCCCGCCGCTTTCAGGTCCACGACGAAATCCCTGGCGTCCTTTGCCTTGAGTTCCTCGACATCCACCGCGCTCCGTCTGAAGGTTCCCGGGCTCTCGGTGAATGCACCGACATCCGCGAAAGGAACGGTCCGAAGCGTTCCTTCGATCCAGCGGTAGACCGTCGGATTTTCCATTATCCATGAAGTCCCGTTCCAGCGCGCCCGGCGGGCGTTCAGCAGGGACAGGAATTTCCCCTGTGCGTCCCGTTCGACGATGGCGACTCCGTTCAGGCTGGTATCCGCGTCGTTGTAGAATTCCACGGAATACACCGTCCGGCCGCCGTCGGCCTTCACCACCACGTCGGCTTCGTTTCCGGTGCGCTGCTGGCGCAACATCTGGCGCGACAGGGTTTTCTTGAGCCTCAGGCCGCTGATCACGAGCGTATCCTCGAAGCGGAAGGAAGCGAATGAAAGAAGGACGCCCATGACAAGGAAACCGGCGGAAAGGCGGCGAAGGGGTATGCCCGAAGTGAATACGATGATCAGCTCGTTCCGGGCGTACAAGTCCCCCAACACGTAGGCGATCGCGAACAGCAGCGAAACGGGCAGGGAGTAGGAAACGCACTTGGGAAGATAATAAAAACCTACGCGGAGTATGTCCATCGCGGTCGCGTCGTACGCGAGATAACGCCAAAGGTTGGCGAAGAGGTCGATCAACTGTAGAAGGAGGATAAAGAGCAGGAGTCCGACTCCGAAGACGGGCAGGAAGCTCCTGATCAGATAGCGGTCGAGCAGTTTCATCGGAACACCCGGCCGAGCCAGAGGAAGGCTCCGATAGATACGGCCGCGACGTTCGGGAGCCACATCGCCCAGAAGGGCGAATACCCGAGCCGTACTCCCATGGTCTGCCCCCCGATGAGGAGGGCCCAGTACAGTATGGCTATGATGAGGCCGACGCCGAAACCGACGGATTGGCCGCTTTTACGGGCGAAAAGGCCGAGCGGAGTCGCGAGGAACACGAAGGAAAGCGCTCCGAAGGGGATGGAGAATTTCTTGTAGTATTCGAGACGGTACACGCGCAGGTTGCGGTCGCGCGCGAGTTCCTGCATGGCCGAGACCTCTTGGACGAGGCGTCCGGAATGGGCGGCCCGCTCGTTCCAGCGGGAATCGGCCGGGCCTGCCCGCAGGGCTGCTTCCAGGAAAAGGCCCGCCTCGAAGGCCTTCTTCCTACGCTCTTCAATCTTCAGGCTTACCGCCTTTTCCTTCTTCCGGATGTCCGCGAGAACATCCATGGAACTCATCTCGCGCGGTCCCGGATTCCCTATGGATTGGACGATATCCTTCTCGCTGATCGAATACAGTATATGTTCCGCGACAGCGTAATCATAATCGCCTTTCGCGTTCTCCTTGGCCGTGTGGACGAAGGCGTCGGTGAGATCCAGCGAAAGGGAGGCGTGCGTGCCCTCCTTCAATCTGGCGTTGGAAGCGACGATGAGGCGGCGCTCTCCGGCGCTCGTCCGATCGAAAATGAGCAGTTCTTTGATGCTCCGGTCGCCTACCTCCCCCGTCACGAGTACGGTATCCTTGAAGCGTTTGACCGAATTCGACTCGAGTTCGATGGCCGGCGTCGAGAGCAGCATTCTGCGGTACAATTTTCCGAATTCGAGGGTGCCAGCGGGAAGCAGAACATCATTGGCGAAAAAAGACACCACGGAAACGGCCGCGCCGACGAGGATGGCCGGGACGAAGATGGTCCAGTACGCGAGCCCCGAGGTCCTCATCACGAGGACCTCGTTGTCCGACGATATCCTTCCGATGGCCATCAATGTTCCCACTAGGCTGGCGAAGGGCGCAGCCATCGCGATGATGGCCGGCAGCGAGTACAGGATGAGGAGGGCGACCTGAAACATGGGGACGCGTTTTGAGAGTATTTCCTCCGCCATGAGCAGGAGCTGGTTTATGAAGAAAATAAAGAAGAAGAACAGGAAGGAAATGAAGAAGGAAAATGCGGTCTCCGCCGCGATATAGCGGTAAAGCGTCCAGGACTGGCTCCTTCCCTCGCTGCGCATGCGTCTATCGTCCCGTCGATCCGAAACCGCCGGAACCGCGCTCGGTTCCGCCGAGTTCCGGGCCGACGACAAAACGCGCGCGGGACACGGGAGCCACGACGAGCTGGGCGATCCGGTCGCCGTCGCGTATCTCGAAAGGCTGGTCGCCGAGATTGACCAGCAGGATTTTCAGCTCCCCGCGATAGTCGGAGTCTATCGTCCCCGGGGCGTTGAGCACGGTGACCCCGTGCTTGGCCGCGAGTCCCGAGCGCGGTCTGACTTGGGCTTCGTAGCCTTGAGGAATCGCGAGGGCCAGACCGGTAGGGACGGTCGCCCTCATTCCCGGTTCCAGCACGATTCCGTCAGGAACCAGCGCGAAAAGATCCGCGCCGGCGGCGCCGGCTGAGGCGTATTCGGGTAGACGGGCTGCTTCCGAAAGGCGAACCAGACGGATTTCCAAGGCGTCGTTTTCCATACGGCGACCGTTCAGGCTTCTGCCGCTCGGAGGAAAGCCCTGCGGGCTTCCTTCGGCCCGACGCCGAAAAGGACCGGGGAAGTCGAAAGGAATCGGCGCAACAGCGCGTTCACCTTGTCCGCGGAAACGTCCGATACCGCTCCGGCTGCTTCCTCGCAGGAAAGCTCTCCGTAACCGTACAACTTCCTCCGGGCGATGCGGCGCATGCGGTATTCCATATCGGCCGAGGCGATCAACAGGCTTCCGCGGACATGGCTGCGGGCGTCGGCTACCTCGGTTTCCGTCAAGCCGTCCTCCAGCAGGCGTGAAAGCTCCTCCCTCAGCGCGACCGCGAGTTTTCCCGCATTTTCGCTCGAGCTGGTCGCGAAGGCGGTCCATGCCGACCGGTCGGCTAGCAGGGTCGCGGCGGTGAAGACGGAATAGCACAGCCCGCGGTTTTCCCGCAATTCCTGGAACAACCGGGAACTCATGGATTCTCCCACAGCGGCATTGGCTACCTGGAGGACGTAATAATCCCGCTCATCGATCCGGGACTCGAGCTGCGTCGTGTAAAAAACCTGCACGTGCTGGAATGGCGCCGAGCGGAAGGATTCTCCGCCGCTTTCAAGGCGCGGCGCGGCGGGAAGCCGTCGGATCGCCGGCGGGTGCGGGGAGGCAGGCCAGGAGGCAAGGAGGTCCGCGGCTTTTCCGTCCTCGATCTTGCCGGCTATGGAGACCAGCCTGGTTCCGCCGCGTATGTGCTCGTCGTACAGGGAATTGACTTGGTCGCGGCCGAGCGCGCGCAACTCCGCGCTTTCCCCGCCTATTTTCCGCGCGACGCCTTCGTCGCCCCAAAGTCTGCGCAACAGCGCGTCCGCGGCGAATTCTTCCGGATCGTCGTCGGCGGCGGTGATTTCGTTCTCGATCACCGACCGTTCCTTGAGGAACTCCTCATTGTCGAAAAGGGAATCGTGGATCACGTCCCTGAAGATCTCGCAGGCGGCCGGGAGGCCTTCCTCGGGAACGACGGCATGCAAAGCCATGCATTCGCGATCGGTGAAAGCGTTGATGCTTCCGCCGAGGCGGTCGATCTCCCGGGAAATATCAAGCGCATTCCGTGAGGAGGTCCCTTTGAAGAGCATGTGTTCAATGAAATGGGTCGAGCCGTATTCTCCGGCCGCTTCGTCCCGGGAGCCCCGGTCGAACCAGACGCCGACGGCCGCGACGTTGGTCGCGGCCACCGTATCGACGAGGAGACCGGGCTCCCCGCCGATCCGGCTCGAATCCGTCAATTCCTTCCCCGGTCCCGCCTGCCCTCATCCTCGCGCCGCGGGGGACGGGAATCCTCTTCCGAACCGCCGTCGATCGCATCGATGTAGGACAGGTTCAAGCGACCCATCTTGTCCACTTCCAGGACCTTCACCGGGATGTGCTGGCCTTCTTTGACCACTTCGGTCACGGTGGCGATCCGCGTGCGGGAAAGCTTGGATATATGGCAGAGCCCTTCTTTTCCGGGAAGGATCTCGACGAAAGCGCCGAAGTCCATGATGCGCTTGACGACGCCGTCGTAGATGCGGCCGACCTCCGGATCTTCCACCACGCCGGACACCGCGCTTCTGGCTTCCTCGGCGTTCTTGGAGTTCTTGCCGTAGATGGTGACGGTCCCGTCATTCTCGGTGTTGATCGTGACCTGGTACTTTTCGCACAGCGCCTTGATGTTCTTTCCGCCGGGCCCGATGAGCATGCCGAGCTTCTCGGGATCGATCTTCATGGACACGATCTTGGGAGCGTAGTCGCTGATGCGGGCAACGGGCTTGTCCAGCGTCTTGTTCATGATGGCGAGGATGTGAAGCCTGCCGCGCTTGGCCTGGTCCATGGCCTTCCTCATGACCTCGGGGCTGACCCCGGCGATCTTGATGTCCATCTGGAAGCCGGTGATGCCCTGCTCGGTGCCGGCAACCTTGAAGTCCATGTCGCCGAGGTGGTCTTCCTCGCCGAGGATGTCGGAGAGCACCGCGAAGCGCTTGCCGTCGGTGATCAGCCCCATCGCGATGCCTGCGACCGGCTTCTTCATCGGGACGCCGGCGTGGAGCATGGCCAAGGTGCCGCCGCAGACGGACGCCATGGACGAGGAGCCGTTGGACTCCAGGATCTCTGAAACTACCCGGATGGTATACGGGAACTCTTCCTTTGTCGGAACCATCGCCTCCAGCGATCGGCGCGCGAGGTAACCGTGGCCGATTTCCCGGCGTCCGGTGCCCATGCGCCCGACCTCTCCAACCGAATAGGGCGGGAAATTATAGTGCAGCAGGAAACTTTGGCGCTTGTCGCCCTCGATGTCGTCAAGGATCTGCTCGTCGAAAACGGTGCCGAGGGTCGTGACGGCCAAAGCCTGGGTCTCGCCGCGCGTGAACAGCGCGGAGCCGTGCGTACGCGAGAGGACGCCGACCTCGCAGGTGATCTCGCGGATGTCCTCGGTACCTCGGCCGTCGACGCGGACGCCCTTGTCCAGGATGGACGAGCGGAGGATGTCGTATTCCATCTCTTCGAACAGGGCGTCGAAGAGCTTCTTCTGCATCCCGTCCTTCAGCTGCTCGGCGTACTTGGCGGCGAAGTCGGACTTGATGACCTGGATGGCCGCGTGCCGCACGTGCTTGCCCTTGACGAAGCAGGCTTCTTCGAGGCGGGGGTAGGCGGCGGCGCGGATGGCGGCCTTGTCGGCCAGTTCCACCGTGCTCGCGACGAAGGAAAGCTTTTCCTTCCCGGCCAGTTCCCTGAGCTTTAGCTGGAGGTCGCAGAGTTCGCCGATGAAGACGCGGGCCTTCTCGAGGGCGGCGATCATCAGGTCCTCGTCCACTTCTTTCGCGCCGCCTTCGACCATCGTGATGCCGTCTTTCGTTCCGGCGACGACGATCTCCAGGCGTGATTTTTCGATCTGCTCGTAGGTGGGGTTGACGAAGAGCTCGTCGCCGATCGCGCAGACGCGGGCGGCGGCGACCGGGCCAGCGAAGGGAATGTCGGAGATCATGACAGCCGCGGAAGCCGCTACGATCGCGAGCATGTCGGGGGGGTTGACCTGGTCGGCGGAAATCGTCGTCGGGACTATCTGTATGTCCCGGCCGAAACGCTTGTCGAAGAGGGGGCGCATCGGTCGGTCGATGAGACGGGAAACGAGTACTTCCTTGTCCTTCGGCCTGCTTTCGCGCTTGATGAAACCGCCGGGAATCTTTCCGGCGGCATAATATTTCTCGTTATAGTCGACGGTGAGCGGAACGTAGTCGAGGCCTTCCTCGGCGCTGTCGGAAGCGCACGCTGTCGCGAGGACGGCGGATCCGGCGTACTGGGCGAATACGGAGCCGTTGGCCTGCTTGGCCATTCTCCCGGTTTCCAGGACGAGATCTTCGCCCCCGATCTTCAGGGTCACTCTTTGGATCATTATTCCTGCCTTGGGATGCGGCCCGGAATTTTGAAGGTCCCGGGCGTTCGGCGAGGCGGGAATCGACGCGAAGGTCCATCCCGCCGAAACGCCGGAAAGAGACATACCCGGCGCGTTTGCGCGCCGGGTTCAATCGAACTACTTGCGGAGACCCAATTGCTTGATGAGGTTCCTGTACTTTTCCAGATCCGTCTTCTGGATGTACTTGAGCATCTTGCGGCGCTGACTGACGAGCATTAACAGACCGCGCTGGCCGGATTTGTCTTTCTTGAAGGTCTTGCAGTGCTCGGTGAGCTGGTTGATCTTCTCCGTAAGCAACGCGACCTGGACTTCCGAAGCGCCGGTATCCTTTTCGCTTTTTCCGAATTTGGATACGACCGACGCGATATCCTGTTTGTTCAATGACATATCATTTCACTCCTTGCGACCTAGACCAAGAATTCGACGCGCGAGGCGACGATTGCGACTGGAATACCGAGCGAGCCGTCCTTCAGTTCGACGACGCGCTCCGTCCTCGCGGAGGACGAGCGATCAAATAACGACGCGGGGTACCGGCCGTCTGGCGGCGTTATCCGGCCCGTGGAACGCACATCGAAAAAGTTCCATTCGGTGCCCGGGGTACGGGGCGATCCGGCAAGATCAATCTCGAAGTTCCGACCAAGAAGGGCCGAAGCCTCGACGAGGTTTCCGGCGGCGATCAGGGCGCGGATGCGGCTCGAACTCACCGGAAAACCGCCGGCCTCCACGGGCTCGACTATTTCGGTCTCGACGCCGGCCGCCTCGTTCATGGAACGGAGCTCCCGCACGCCGGTATCGAGCCTGTGTCCGCAACGGAAGTCGCTTCCTACGGCCAAATAACGCAATTTACCCCGGTCCCTCAGAAGACCGACGAATTCCTTCCCGCCCAGTTTACCGAAATCCTCGGAAAAGTCAATGAGGACAACGATTTCCACCCCGACTTCCCTGAAGACTTCCAGCTTCTGATCCAGGCTAAGGATGTCCCCCTCATAGGCGTCGCGCCGCGTTGAGGCTTTGGGGTTGGTGCTGAAAGTCATCACCATCGGCATGAGGCTTTCTTTCCGCGATACGATGCGATCCAGGAGGGCCATGTGGCCGAGATGGACCCCATCGAAAACCCCGATGCTCGCGGCGCTTCCGCGCTCCGTGCGGAAGGATGCGTCCGCGAAGGAGCTCCAGGAGATGATCCTCATCCGACTTCCGGCCGGGGCGCGACGTAGGCATAGCGCCATCTGTCGGCTCCCTTCTCCATGACCGCGAGGATTCCTCCGTCTTCGCCCAGAATGCCTATGGTCGAAGGGAACGGATCCGTGGCTTGCGCGAGGCGGCTTTCGGGATCGAAAGGCCTGCCGTCGCGGATCAGGCGCGAATCGGCTCCGTCCACCGACACCGAAGCGATGCCGAGCGCGGCGAGAGCGTCGCCATCGGGCCGCTTGAGGGCGGCGAAGGCCGCCGCGACCGGGTCGTCCGCGCCCGCGAGATCGAGGGCATCCAGGACGCTGAAACCGGCTACGGCCGTCCGCCTGAGCGAAATGAGGTGCGCGCGCGAAGCGCACGCGAGGGCGAGATCGCGGGCCAGGGAGCGGATATAGGTGCCTTTGGAACAGCGCACCCGGACGGTCGCGCGGGAACCGTCGTATGAGAGGAGTTCGAAAGTTTCGACGACGACTTGCCGGCTCGGCATGTCCACGACCACACCTGAACGGGTCAGCTCGTGCGCCCGCCTGCCGTCTACGTGTATCGCCGAATAGACGGGCGGCACTTGGGAAATGACACCGATGAAAAGCGCCATGGCTTTCTTGAGGTCTTCGGGGGAAGGAGGCGGGGCCGAAGCGACGACGGTTCCCTCCGGATCGAGGGTATCGGTTTCGTCGCCGAAACTGATCGTTCCCTCGTATTCCTTGCCGCAGGCGGAGAACCAGGGAACAAGGCGCGTGGAACGCCCCACGAGCACTACGAGCAGGCCTTCCGCGAATTTATCCAGGGTACCCGTATGCCCGATCCGGCGCGTCGAGAGCGCTCTCTTGAGCGCTGACAGGGAATCGAAGGACGTAAGGCCCGCCCGCTTGTCGAGCAACAGATAACCGTCGGCACCGGCGGCCTGGGTCAACTATTCAACCCCTCGATCTTCTTCACCAAGTCGAAGCCGTCCTTGAAGCTCATGTCCGCATGGAAGCGGAGGCGCGGCGTCTGGCGGATGTGCATCTTGGCGTTCAGGAGCGATTGAATGTATCCCGCCGCGCTCGTGAGGCCTTCGACCCCGCGGCGCATCTTTCCTTCATCCTCGTAACTTGAAACGTACACTTCGGCGTACGAAAGATCCCTGGAGACCTCGACGCGGGTGATCGAGAGGAAAGAATCGACCCGGGGGTCCTTCACCTTTCCTGCGACGATCATCGCGCCGATCTCTTCCTGGATCTGTACCCCGAGGCGTTCAAGCCGGTATTCCGACATGATCCGCCTCCCGCTTACGCAGAACCGAGCTTGCGGGCGATCTCGATGATTTCGAACACTTCGTACTGGTCGCCGACCTGCACGTCGTCGAAACCGTCGAGCCCGATGCCGCACTCGTAGCCTGAGGCGACCTCGCGGGCATCATCCTTGAAACGCCTGAGCGAAGCGATCTTGCCCGTATGCAGCACGATGCCGTCGCGTATGACGTTGATGCTCGCGCTCCGTTTGACGGTGCCCGTGAGCACGTAACAGCCGGCGATCGTACCGATCTTGGGCACCTTGAAAGTATCGCGGACCTCGACGGTCGCGATGGTCTCTTCCTTGGTGTCCGGTTTCAGCATCCCTTCCATGGCCAGCTGGATTTCCTCCACGGCCTTGTAGATGATGTTGTACTTCCGGATATCGACCTTTTCCTGATCGGCGAGCAACTTGGCCTGCGGGGTCGGACGCACGTTGAACCCGATGATGATGGCGTTGGAGGCCGACGCCAGGTTGACGTCCCCCTCGTTGATCGCGCCGGGAAGGGACTGGATGACGGTAAGCCGAACTTCTTTGGTGGACAGTTTTTCCAGGCTGGATCGGACCGCTTCCACCGATCCCTGCACGTCGCCCTTGATGATGACCTTGAGTTCCTGCACCTCTCCGTCGTGGATGGTGTCGTACAGGTTGTCCAGCGTGATCTTCTTGATGGTGCGCGCGCCTTCCGAGCGCTTGAGTTCCTGACGTTTCAGGGAGAAGCCGCGTGCCGTCTTCTCGTCCTCGACGACCTGCAGGGGGTCGCCGGCGTTCGGGATCCCTTCGAAACCGAGTACCTCGACGGGCATCGAGGGGGACGCTTCATCGATCTTCTCGCCCTTGTCGTTGAAAATGGCGCGGACCTTGCCGGGCCAGATGCCCGCGACGAAGGAGTCTCCGACGCGGAGCGTGCCCTTCTGGACGATCACGGTGGACACGACGCCCCGTCCGTGGTCGATCCGGGATTCCAGGACCTTACCTTCGGCTTTGGATGTGTAATTCGCCGTAAGCTCGAGAATCTCTGCCTGGAGCAGGATGGATTCCAGGAGCTTCTCGATTCCCTGCTTCTTGAGGGCGGAAATATCGCAGAATATGGTCGTGCCGCCCCAATCTTCCGGCATGAGGCCAAGCTCGGAGAGCTGGTTCTTCACGCGGTCAGGATTGGCCTCGGGCTTATCGATCTTGTTGATCGCCACTATGATCGGGACTTTCGCGTCCTTTGCGTGGTTCAAGGCTTCGAGGGTCTGCGGCATGACGCCGTCGTCGGCCGCCACCACGAGGATGACGATATCGGTGACCTGGGCGCCTCGGGCACGCATCATGCTGAAGGCTTCATGACCGGGAGTATCGAGGAAAGTTATGCGTCCGTGCTCGGTCTCCACCATGTAGGCGCCGATGTGCTGGGTAATGCCGCCGAATTCGCCGGAGGCGACATCGGCGCTTCGGATCGCGTCCAGTAGCTTGGTCTTTCCATGGTCGACGTGGCCCATTACCGCCACGATCGGCGGGCGGTGGATGAAGTCGGTCTCGTTGCCGGCTTCGGTTTCGATTACGGTCTCGTCGTACAGGCTGACGATATGGACCCCGCAGCCGAATTCGGATGCAAGGATGGTCGCCGTCTCGGCGTCGATCTGCTGGTTGATGGTGACCATCATTCCCATCGACATGAGCCGCTGGATGAGGTCCGAAGCCTTCAGGTTCATCTTCCGGGCCAGCTCGGAAACCGATACCGACTCCATGATGTCCACCGACTTCGGAACCGGATTGGCCATGCGGGAGGACTTCTTCTTGGTCTGGAGAAGCTTTTCCTGCATCTCCTGATCCCTGCGCATATAGACGGGTTTCTTGGCCTTGAAGGCCTTCTTGATGGGACCCTTTCCGTCGGTAATGGGAGTGACCGGCGCTCCGGGCCTTCCGGGACCGCCGGGACGAGGACCGAAGCCGGGCCGGCCGCCTCCAAAGGGAGGCCTTCCGCCGGGACCGCCCGGACCGCCGGGACGGGGACCGTAACCGGGCCTGCTGCCCTGATAGCCGCTGCTCGGACCTCCGGGGCCGCCGGGGCCGCCTGGACGGGGACCGTAACCGGGCCTGCTGCCCTGATAGCCGCCGCTTTGGCCGCCCGGACTTCCGAAGGGAGGCCGGGAACCTTGGTAGCCGCTCGGACCGCTGCCGCCGGGACCGCCGGATGGGGGACCGTATGAGGGCCGGTTGCCTTGATAGCCGCTACCGCCGCCTTGGTATCCGCCGCCGCTACCGCCGCCTTGGTATCCGCCGCCGCTGCCGCCGCCTTGGTATCCGCCGCCGCTGCCGCCGCCTTGGTATCCGCCGCTGCCGCCGCCGCCTTGATATCCGCCGCCGCTGCCGCCGCCTTGAGATCCGCCGCCGCCGTTGCCCTGATACCCACCGCTCATCGGCCTGCCGCCGACACGGCCCGCGACCACCGCGGGCCTTTGGGGGAAGGGCGATCCCGCCGGCCGGGTCACGGGAGAAGGGCGGGAAGGGCCGTCATTCCGGGGCGGACCTTCCGGACGCGAATCGCCCTCAGGCCGGGATTCGGATACGCTTTCGCGTACCGGAGGACCTACGGGCCTTCCGCCGACACGTCCGGCAGCCGCAGCCGGTCGCTGGGTACCGGGCATGGCTGAAGGACGGGCAGGAGCGGGACCGACAGGAGCCGCCGAGGCAGGCGCCTCTGCGGGTTTCGCTGACGCGTCAGCCGCGGGTACGGGCGCTTCGACCCGCTCTCCGGGATGGGAGGCTTTCGGCGCAACTTCTTGCGCCGCGGCCGATTCGCGCGGAGCGGCGGCTTCGGAAGCTGCCGCGGGCTGCGCGACTGTGCCCGCTTCTGCGCCCGAGGAGACAGCGACGACTTTCGGTTGCGGTTTTCGGGCGACCTGGGCCGCCGGAGCGGCAGGAACCGCACCGGTCGCGGGGCTGGCGGCAATCGGCGCGGGAGGGCGCTTCTTGACGACGACCACCTTTCGGCGTTCCGCGTGTTCGGCTTCAGCCGGATGTGCGACTTCGGCCGCTTCGGGGGCCTTGGGATGCTTTATGAGTTCCACCTTGGGTTTCTGCGTCGTATCGAATTCCTCAGCCATGGTTCACCTTTACTCTTCGTCCTCGTACTCGAAGCTCAAGCCGATTCCGCAGCTCGGGCAGGAGGTCATTTCTACGGTGATCTTCGCGCCGCACTCGGGACAGTCGAACTCTTCGACCTCGCTCTCCGCCTCGGCGCTTCCGCTCTCCGTTTCGCTCTCCGCCTCGGCCGCGACTTCCGTCTCGGCGCCCTCGGAACCATATTCTCCCTCTTCGACGATCTCGACGTTCTCTTCGATGATCGCTCTGAGGGCTTGCAGTTGTTCCGCCGTTATTCCCTTAAGGAGGGCGGTCTGCGCCTCGTCAAGGGCGAGGAAATCTTCGATATATTCGATCCCGTTCTCGAGCAGGGCCTCCGCGACATTCTGGTCGACGTCGGGCAGGTCCGAGATCCGGGCGATTTCTTCTTCATACCGATCGTCGTTGAAAAGCTGGGACACGGCGCGCTTCGAATCCGAGGCGATATCCATTTCCGCGTACTGCCCTTCCGTCTTCACGTCGATGTTCCAGTCGACCAGCCGGTTCGCGAGGCGCACGTTCAAGCCCTGCTTTCCGATGGCCAACGAAAGCTGGGACTCCGGAACGATGGCGAGCGCCTGGTGTTTGCCCTCGTCGAGAATGACGATCTCGCGCACCTCTGCCGGAGACAGGGCGTTCTTGATGAAGCGGCGGGGGTCCGGATCGTACTTCAGGATGTCGATCTTCTCGCCTTCGAGCTCCCGGATGACGGACTGGATACGCACGCCTTTCAGGCCGACGCAGGCTCCGACCGGATCCACGTCGTCCCGGTTGGAATATACGGCGAGCTTGGTGCGGTAACCGGCCTCGCGGACGATCTTGTGTATCTCCACCGTCTTGTCGTAGACCTCGGGGACTTCAAGTTCGAAGATGGCCCTGACGAAATCGGTATGCGTCCGGGAGAGTACGACCTGCAAGCCGGTAGGCGCCTTGTTCACTTCGACGATGAGGGCCTTGATCCGGTCGTTGAGGTGGTAGACCTCGCGGGGGGACTGGAATTTCCGGGGAAGGATGCCCTCGACCTTGCCGAGGTCGACGTAGATCGTTCCGTTCCGCTCCCGTTGGTAGTATCCGATGATGATCTCGCCGACCTTTTCCTGATACTCGGAATACAGGCTGTCCTTCTGGATTTCCCGGATGGACTGGTGGGCGGTCTGCTTCGCGCTTTGTACCGAAATGCGATCGAAATCCTTCGGATCCACTTCGATCAGGAGTTCGTCCCCGATTTCCGCCTCGGGATTGAGCTCCCGGGCTTCCTCGAGGTCAATCTCTGCGACGGGATCGTATACGCCGTCCACGATCTTCTTCTGCGCGTAGATCGCGACTTCCGTCCTATCGTCGTTGAAGCGAACGATGGCGTTGTCGACGTTGCCGAACCGGCGCTTGTAGGCGGCCAGAAGGGTGTTCTCGATCGTCTTGAGCACGAGCTCTTCCGAAATTCCGCGATCTTGTATGAGCTGCCGGATCGCGTCGGACATATCCGATGCCATTAGACTTCGACCTCCTGTGAGTAATCGAGCTTCGCCTTCGCGACGATTCCGTAGGGAATCTCCCAGACGGTTCCGCCGGAGCGCAGGCGGAGGCGGCTTTCGTCCGCTTCCTCCAAGACTCCCGCGACCCAGTCGGAAATGTCCGTACGGTAGCATCTGACTCCGCGCCCTACGTAGAACGGGAATTCCGATGCGTCCTTGATCGTCCGATCGATGCCCGGAGAGGCGACTTCCACAAATATCTCCTGATCCGGAAAGGCGAGTTCCAGGCGGGGCAGCATCGCCCGGTGCGCCTTGGAACAATCGGCCACGCCGACCCCTCCGGCCCTGTAAACGGTCGCGCGAACCTGGACGGATCCATGATGGCGCGCCGCGCTGAATTCCACTAGCGACAGACCGAGACCGTGCACGAGGGCCTCGATGGAATCTATTAACGGATCATCCCTCTTGGGACTGAATTGCACGGCGCCACCTATGAAAAAGGAGTCGTTCGAACGACTCCTTTGATCTACGAAGCTTCGACTGTTCGATCAATCTATCGGAGGAGGCCTTCTTTGTCAACTGCACGCAGTCTGCTTGCAGACCGCGCCGGTCCGCTTGCAGACCGCACCGGTCCGGAGGCGAACCGCACCGGTCCGCCTCCGGACGCCCGTTCAATCCCAGCAGAGCGCGAGCGCCCACACCGAGACGCAACCGGAACCCTTGAGGGCGCGGGCGCAGGCGTCCAGGGTGGCCCCCGTTGTTACGACGTCGTCAATGAGGACGGCACTTTCGGGCGGTTTCCCGGCGCAGACCATCACCGAGCGCATGTTTTCAAGCCGTCCGGCGCGATCCAGGGATTTCTGGCTCCGTGACGGAAGGCGGCGCAGGCAGCGCGCTACGGCGCACCCATGATTACGGGACAACAAGCGGGCGATGGCATCCATCTGGTCCCAGCCTTTCTCCTTCAGCTTCCCGGCGCGGGGCGGGACCGGCACGAGGGCGGGAAACGTTCCGGAGCCGAGCCCGTACGTTTCCCCCAGCAGGGAGAGGCCTTCCGCGAAGAGCCGTGCGACGAAGGGGGCGGCCGTCCTGGCCGAGCCGAATTTGTAGGAACGCAACAGTCCGCGGGCTAGGCCGCCGTACCGGAACAGGGCGATCGCCCCGTCGAAGCTCGGCGGATCCCGCAGGCGGCATTCCGCGCACATGCCGATCTCGGACACAAGCGGCCGTCCGCAGCGCGGGCAGCGAGGGCAGCGTTCCGGAACCAGAAGGCCGGCGCAGTCCGAGCAGACGCCGTCCGCGGATTCCCGGCGGTCGTCGGCCGCGGAGCCGCAACAGGCGCAGGCGGAAGGAAAGACGAAATCGCGGACGGCGGAAAGAAGGATACGGTTCATGCGGGGGATACGGCCCGGCCGCGCCCGGCGCTTCGGACTCAGTCGAAAAGGAGAGCCGGCCCCTCCTCCGGACCGTTCCTCTTCTTCCTGCCCATAGTCCTGCGCGCCGGCGCCGGCATTCCGCCTTCCGCGAGGGAGCGTTTCCAGGTATCCAGGACGGCCAGGGCGCCGAGGGGAGTGGTCCGCTCCAGATCAAGGCTTTCCAGCTCGGCGAGAAGGAGCTCGCCCCGGGCAACATCGCGTCCCGCCGCTTTCCGGTCCTCCGCGGCGCGGTCCGCGCTGTCGCCGTCCTCACCGGAAGCCATTTCCCGCTCGCTGCGCTTGATCTGCCGCGCGAGGACGCGGGCGCGCTCCACGACGCTTTCCGGCAGGCCCGCGAGACGGGCGACGTGGAGGCCGTAGGATTCCGTCGCGGCGCCGCCCCGCAGCTTGCGGGCGAATACTATCTCGCCCTCGCGTTCCAAGACTTCCATGGACATGTTGACCATCCGCGGATGGTCTATGGCCGAAAGCTCGTGATAATGGGTAGCGAAAAGGGTGCGGCAGCCGATGTTGTCCAAGAGCTCCTCGCTGACCGCCCAGGCAATGGACAGGCCGTCGCTGGTCCCCGTCCCCCGCCCCACTTCGTCCATGATCACGAGGCTCCGCCTGGTCGCCGAACGAAGAATATTGGCGGTCTCGTTCATTTCGACGAGGAAGGTGGACTCCCCCCGCGCCAGGTTGTCCGAGGCGCCGACGCGGCAGAAGACCCGGTCGACCACGCCGATCTCCGCCTCGTGCGCGGGGACGAAGCTCCCTATCTGGGCCATGAGGACGATGAGGGCGGTCTGGCGGAGGTAAGTCGACTTGCCCGCCATGTTGGGACCGGTGAGAAGAACGAAAGGCACGCCTTCCGCGTCGAGCTCGGCGTCGTTCGGGACGAATTCGCCCCGGGGTAGATGGGCTTCCACCACCGGATGGCGGCCCTCCGCTATCCTCAGGCGAAGCCCGTCGTTGACGATCGGTTTGGTCCAGCCGCGGACGGTCGCCGCCCGGGCCAAGGACTGTGTCGCATCCAGCTCCGCGATGCGTCCGGCGGCGAGCAGAAGATCGACGATCAGGTTTTTTGCCCGGTCCCTCATTTCGATGAACAGGGTCTTCTCCAGTTCCGTGACCCGTTCGCTGGCGCCGTTGAGATCCGACTCCAGTTGGGCGAGCCGGTCGGTCGTGAAGCGCTCGCCGCCGACCACCCCTTGACGTCTGACGAAGCGGGCGGGGACGGCGGACAGGTTCGCCTTCGTCACCTCGAAAAAATAACCGATCATCCGGTTGTATCGGATCTTCAGGTTCCCGATGCCCGTCGCGGCCCGCTCCTCCTGGAGGTAGGCTTCCAGCAACGAGCGCCCGTCGTCCTTCAGCCGCCTGAGCGCGTCGAGTTCCGCATCGAAGCCCGGGCGGATGAGGTTGCCTTCCGTCAGCAGTATGGAAGGATCGTCGTCGATGCCGCGCTCCAGGAGATCGCGCAATTCCCGCAAGCGCTCCGCCGCATCCGCCGGGGCCGTACCCGGCAGGGCGAGTTCGTCGGCGATGGCTTCCGTGCGTTCGAAGGCGGCCAGGCTCGTCCGGATGGAGACGAGGTCCTTGGCATGGGCCCTGTCCATTCCCACCCTGGAGCAGAGCCGCTGGAGGTCTCCGGTCTTTGAGAGGACCTCGCGCAGGGAAGAGAGCCTGGCCTGGCTTCGGTACAGCGCTTCGACCGCGTCCAGCCTGAGCCGGATCCGCTCCGGATCGCGCAGGGGATGAACGATCCATCGCTTGAGCAGGCGCAAGCCCATCGAACAGCGCGTCTCGTCGAGCGTCTCAAGGAGGGTGAAACGGGCTTCGCCGTCCCGAAGGTTGCGCACGAGTTCCAGGTTCCGCTGGGAGGATTCGTCGATGCCGACGAAGTCGTCGTCCCCGTAGACGACGAGGCCGCGCACGTGGGGAAGGAGGCTGCGCGCGGTATCGTCCAGATAGCGGAGCAGGACGCCCGCGGAGACCACCTCCGCCGAGGAGCGGTCCAGCCCGAAGCCCTTCAGATTGGCTACCGCGAACTGGGATTCCAGTCTCTCCGCCCCTCGCGCGGCATCGAACAGCCAGTCGGGCCAGCGGTCAAGGACCAGGGAGGGACGATCTGCTATCGCGGCCGCGACGGCCGGATTCTCTTCCAGCAGGGATTCCTGCGCGATCAGTTCCCGCGGCTGGGTTCTTTCCAGCTCACGCCGCAGCCGCTCGGCCGCCTGCCCGGCGGGAAAGCTGGTTGCGCGGAAATCGCCGGTGGACGGATCCATATAGGCGAAGGAGATGCGGTCAGCGACCAGCGCTACGACGGCCAGATGATTGGCGCTGGAACCGTCAAGGTAGTCCTCGTCGACGGTGGTGCCCGGGGTGATCACCTCGACCACGCGCCTATCCACGATGCCCTTCCCCGCCCCCGGCTCAGACACCTGTTCGCAAACGGCGACTTTCTTGCCTGCGCGGAGAAGGCGTGCGATGTAGGATCGCGAGGCGTGCCAAGGTACGCCGCACATGGGCAGACCGTTGCGGCTGGTGAGGGTGAGGTTCAGGAGGGAAGAAACTTCGATCGCGTCTTCGGCGAACATCTCGTAGAAATCGCCCAACCGAAAAAACAGAACATCGTCCCGGTGTTCCTTCTTAATCCGCCGGTACTGTTCCAGCATGGGGCTCGCTTCGGGCATGGGAGTTGCATTATAGGGGTAGATGCTTTAAAGTACAACACGCGCTTGGTCTGAGCGCCTCGCGGCCTCGGCCGACGAAGCAAGGAGTACCGGAGTGGGCGAAGCCCTATATTACAAGGAAGACGGCGGCAAGCTGTACCTCAAGGCGCAGGGACATATCAGCGCGGCGCTCTGCGCGGACCTCCGGTCCCTCGTCTTCGAACGGTTCGATAAGGTCCCTGCAGTGACGGCCATGTTCGTCGACCTTTCGCTTTGCGATTATATGGATTCCACTTTCATGGGCCTGCTCGTCGGCTTCAACAAGCGGCTCGCGCGCTGCGGCGGAAAGCGCCTGGCGATTGTCGCGCCCACCGCGACGGCTGCGGAGCTGCTTTCGGGCCTCGGCCTAACGTCCCTCGTCGAGATCGTCAAAGAAGAAAACTTCCCCGAAGACATGGAAAACATCGTCAAAACGCGTACTGCGAGCTCCGACCTCCTCATGAAAGCCCACGAAAACCTCATGGAGCTATCCGAGGCGAACAAGAAGCGCTTCGCGACCCTCCACTCCGTGCTGAAGGGCCAATCGGAATCCGGCAAAGACTCCTGAACTATCGCCCCGCCTTGGTCATCAGATTCTGGATGAGTTTGTCGGTGATGTCCACCGTGGGGCTGTACCAGATAACGGCATCGCTTTCCTTCAGGTTCATCACCATCGAATAGCCGTCGCTCTCGGCGACCGCCTTGATCTCGTCGTAGATCTGCTGGAGGAAGCCGCCCGATTGGGAGAGCTTCTTCTTCTGATCCTCCAGCTCGGCCGTCTTCACCCGGTAATAATCCTTCAGGAATTCTGTCTTGGCGTATATCTCGGCGTCCGCCTTCAAGACCCGTGACTGGTCCGCCGCGGACTGCGCGTCAAGCTTGGTTTTCTGAAGCGTCTGGATCTCGGCCGTCATCCGGTCGATCTCCGCCTGGACGCGCGCGCTCCTCTCCTCGAAGTCGCGCACGACTTTGGAATCCCGGTAGAAAGCCGTATATACCCGTCCCAGGTCCACGACCGCGAAGCGCGTGAGCTGCTGCGCGGCCAGGGAAGCCACAGACGCGATGGCGATGATCGCGGCGGCAATGGTTCTCTTGTTCATCGTCGGGCCCTCCAATCAGTAGGTTGAAATCGCGAACGAGAGTACGAAGTCCAAGCCGGAATTCGAATCCGCCGAGTCCCGCCATATGCTTCCCGGCATCCACTGGATGCCGGACTCGTCCATGGTGAAGCGCTTGACGAGACTGAACCTGAACGGGAACTGCGGAATGGTGAACCGGAGCCCCGCCCCCATGCTGTAGTAGAAATCGCTCATCGTCAGGGAGGTGAATAGGGCCTCCGGAGTTTCCTTCACGGCGGCGGCGTCGAGGAACCAGTCCAGGGCGAGGACGCCGGGGGCCAGCGGGGTCCTGAGTTCCGCCCAACTTTCCCACATCGCCAGCCCCAGATCCGAGCGCAGGGAGTACCAGCCCCGCGCGACGAACATGCCGTCGATCGCGAGCATGTTGGAGGATTCGATCACCGGATCCCCGTTGAACTGGGAATGGATCATGGAAACGCCCGTATGCGCGCCGAACACGGTCTTCAGGCTGAAGACATCGGATAGGGGGAGGTTGAACAGGGTGAAATAGAATTCGCCCTTGGTGTCGGTGCGGATGTAGCGTTCTTTCTCCCAGGGAAGGACGCCCACCCAGCTGGCGCGCTGGGATAGGTAGTATCCCTTGGAAGGATCATAATAGATGTCCCGCTGGTCAAGCGACGCGCTGCCCCAGACCGAGTTGGAGAGCAGCCACTCGTTGTTGCCTTCCCGCAGGGTCGGGTCGAAGGGGCGGTACAAGCGGTCGTCATAGGAATTCCTGACGAAACCCGTCCTGACGCCGCCGCCTACGCCGAAAGTACCCAGGGGCGTCGGAAAGCGGTAGCCGGAGGAGAAGCCGAGGGAGACGGTCCACTGGTCGTAGGCCATCAGGTAGGCGTCGGGAATGGTCTTGCCCGCATCATAGTATTCCTCGTAGGAGGAATAGGGATCGGGAAAAGCCTCGTCTTCGTCCCCGTTGAAGATCGGGCCGGCCACGTCCTGCGCCGCCTTGAGGGAGGTATGGCCCATCGTCAGGTCGAATCCGCCGGAAAGCGGAAGCCCGAGCAACCAGCGCTCGTTGAACTGGAACACGAGTTTCTGGGTATCGGGAGCGGCGTTGAGTTCCACCCCGAAGGTGTTGCCGTTCCCGAGGAAGTTCCGGTCGTTCCATTTGATGAGGCCGGAGATCGGGAAGGCTCCCGGCGTGGAAAGACCTGAGAAGGTTATGCCGAACTGGATGTCGGCCGTCGGCTGCTCCTCCACGTTGAAGACCAGGTCCATGAGGTTGTCCGCGCTGCCCTGGGGGGTCTCGGGGGTGACCGCGGAGAAGTACTGCAGATTGTACAGATTCCGCAGGCCGTCCAGGACTTTCGCCTTGGAGAAGATATCGCCCGTCTCCAGGGGTATCTCCCTGAGGATGACCGACTCCTTCGTCTTCACGTTGCCTCGGATGATGATATTCTCGATATGCGCCCTGCCCCGCTCGACGATCGAGATGACGTAGGCTATGGACAGGGAATCTTCGTTCCTCGATTCCTTCCTGTTGATTGTGTTGAAGATGTAGCCGTTCTCGTAGTACAGGTCGGCGACCCGCTGAAAATCGGCCTCCAGCTTCTTGGCGTTGAGCGTCTGACCCGGTTTGGAATAAACGAGGGCGGACAGCTGTTCGACCGGAAAGATCTTGTTTCCTTCGAAGGAAAGTCCCCCGAACGAATATTGGCGCCCCTCGCGGATCTTGAAGGTCAAGGTCATGAGGTTGTTGCCCTTCGAGTCCTTGGACGTTTCCCTTCCGACGTCAGTGACCGCAGCGTCCACGTAGCCCCGTTCGCGGTAATAGGATGCGATCGCGTCGCGGTCAGCCAGGAGCTTTGAATCCTGGAAGGCGCCGTCCTCCAGCAGGGATTTCGCCTTGAGGGAAAGCAGCCCGCGGAGGGTGCGCTCCGAGAACGCGATATTGCCCTCGAAGACGAAACCGTCGATCGCGAGCTTCTCGCCCTCGTCGATCACGAAGGCGACCGACAGCGAGGCGTCGGACAGGGTCCTCGTTTCCGCGCGCACCGTCACGTCGGGGTAGCCCCGCTCCAGGTACTTGTCGCGGATAGCCTGTTCGTCCAGACGAAGCTTCAGGCTGTTCGCGACATCGTTCGGTTTGACCGTCACGAGGTCAAGCAGTTCGTTCTTCCTGAGCCCCGAATTGCCCTCGAATTCGATGCGGGAGATCACGGGCTTCTCCGTCACTACGAACTTGAGGATCACCGCCGTCCCGGCCTGATCGGCGGGAACGGCGCTCGGGGCGATGAGATCGAAGTACTCCAAGGCATAGAGCCTGCCCTGCAGGTCCCAAAAAAGATCGTCGTTGAAGAGTCGGCCGATGAAGGGTTCGACCACTCCTTCAAGTTCGGTCTCCTTCACATGCTTCAAGCCTTCGAACGTTACGTCCTTGATCGGCTTTCCGATGTACCAATCGCCCGCGGTTTGCGCGAAGGCGAGAAGGGGCGAGACGAGAAGAAGGGCGGCCAGAATTCGTGCGCGCATCGATGCTCCTTGGATATGCGGGTCAGAACGACCATCTCCAGGACAGGGTGAAGGAGTGGTCGTCGATAAAAAGATTTTCCGGGTGCAAGGGAAGGAAACTCCATCGGAGGAGGAAGAGGGGGGTCTTCATCTCCAAACCGATATCGGGTTCCAGGGTCAATCCTCCGAAGGCGTTCGCGACCTTGCTTTCGTCCATCTGTAGCGACAGCATCGCCTGCAGGAATAGGTCCGAGCCGACGAACTTCCCCATGTAAACAGTCGTATTGTCGAAATAGTTACCGAGGCCGCCGATCCTGTCAACAGGTTGGGAGCGGAGGCCCGAGGCTTCCAGCACGGCATTCTGGAGCACCTGGGTCCTGACGGAGAACATATCGAGGTTGAGCACATCCCTGACGTTGCGCTCGAAAACGCGGATCACGTTGAATTGGGCGAGGACATCGGACGAGGCGGACAGCAGCGCTTCCTGCAGCCGGGCCTCACCGGTAGCCGCGTCGATGCCGACTAGATTCTGGCCTAGCATCGCGAGGATGTCGATCTGGGACAGGGGAGGATCCGCTTCCAGCCGGGGGACGAAGGCGCTGAGGGGAGATTCGTCCACCACCAACGCGATCGTAATGGGTCCCGCCTCGTTGCGGTCCCTGATTTCGGCGCGCAACGACAATTTCGGATCGAAGCGCACTTCGTTCTCGTTGAAGACCATCGAGCCTTGCCTCAGGTAGAAGCTGCGCTGGAAGTAGAAGACCTCGCCGCCCCTGAGCGCGACATCGCCGGCCAGGGAAAAACGGCCGCTGAGCCCGTCGAAGGCGACTTTCAGGGTATCCCCCGAGTCCGCATACGCCCTGACTATCGGAAAATCGGTGGTCGGCCAGACGAATTCCACTTTCCGCCCGGTGGTCAGCTCCAATGCGACCTTTACGGGAACCGCCGCCGGAGCCGCCTCCGCCGAGTCTCCCCTCGACTGGAAGGTGATGGTCGTGCTTTCCAGCGCGAGCTTGCCCGAAACCGCGAGAGTCTCGTCTTCCCGGCTCAGGGACAGAGCTCCCGAAGCCGACCCCTTGGCGGCGATACCCGAAACGTTGACGATGGCGGGCAGGGGGGAGGTACGGGGGATGGCGATGTCCATCCTGAAGCGGGAAGGTATCCAGCGATCGAGGTAGAACCGGCCGGTTACGGTCCCGGCGTTAGCCTTTCCCGTTATGGGCGCCGGGCCGAAGGCGAACTGATTCCCGTCGAACACGATATCCGTGGCGACGGGACCTAGTTCGCCTTCCACCCATTCGGGCACATGAAGGCGGAAGCCGCTCGCCCTGGCGCGACCCGAAAAGGCGGGATCGCCGATCGGTCCTGTAACGCGGATGGAGCCCGTTGCGATTCCGCCTGAAAATTCGATGGATTTTACCTGGAGCAGCTTCCAGAGCGCGGGAAAATCGATGTACAGGTCGTTCGCGCCCGCATCGATGAGTCCGCCCTGGATGCTGCCGACGACCGTGCCGCGGACCGGCGAAGGGGAGGCGAGAGAGGCATAGAATGCTCCGCCCGCGGCAGTACGGAGGTGGAAGGCATCTCCCGGTCCTCCGTTCGCGTATATTTCGTCTTTGGTCTTACCGAGCGCGAGTGCGAAGGGCCCTTCGGCGGACAGGGTTCCGATCCGCGCCTTGGAAACGCGGACGGAGGCCGTCAGGGCCTCCAGAGCCACCGAAAAATCCGACCATCGGGCGATGGGCGAAAAGGAGAGGCCGAGATCCGCAGCGATCTCCGTGTCCCGCCCGCTGAGTGCGCCGCGCGCGCGGACGACGGCCTCAGCCGACGAGGCGAGCCGGTCCACCGATAGCCGCGGAACCTCCACGAGAAAGCCCGCGTAGGTCACGCGCGCATTCTCGATCAGGAGGGAATCCTGGTCCAAGGCGCCGGAGAACGAGGCGCCCAGTTCCGTCCCGCGGACGATCGCGGCCGATTCCGCGATCCGCCAGCCGAGTTCGAAGGATTGGGGGCCGGACCAATGCCCGCGCAACTCGCCCGTCGCGACGCCTGCGGCAAGGGCCTCCGCGGGGAGCCGGCCGAGCCGGGCGCGGGAAAAAAGTATACGGAAATCAGCCGTTCCCTCCTCCCAGCCGCCCTCCAGCCGGTACGTCTCGGTACCGACTCCGTCGCTGAGGCTCACCTCCCCTTTAGGAGACGAGAAGGAGGATCCCCAGGACAAACGGGCGTCGCCGGAAAGGGCTCCGAGTCCGTCGTCCACCGACAGGCTCTTCGCTTTCAGCCCTCCCTGATCGGCCGTTCCGGAAAGTCCGATGCGCAGGGGACGCTCCAGTTCGCCGCCCACATTCTCCAGTTCGAGCCTGGCGATCTCGGCATTCCAGGCCCGGACCCCCAGCCAGCGGAAGCTCGCTTCGACCGTTGCCGATAGGCGGAAATCGCCTATCGGCAACGGCAGGGCTTCGGCGGAGACGGAACCCGAGAACCCCATATCCTCGGATCGATTGAGGTTCACCGCGAGCCCGTAATCTCCGCGGAGGCTCAAGGACCGGCCTTCGAGCACCACACCGTCGAATCCGTACTCGGTTTCGCGGTATGCGACCTTCGCCCGGAACGGAATGTCGTCCGGATCGGAAAAATCAAGGGAAAGCGAGCCTCCGACGGTGCCGCCTTTCCAGACGAAACTGATGTCTTCCAGCGAAAGGCTCCCCGCGGTTCCCGATGCGGACGCGACGAGGAACGCATCGATGCCGCCGCCCCAGGCCGCCACCACCTGGGGCGCGCTGAAGGACAGTTCCTTGAAATCGCTTGTCACGAAAACTTCCGTCGTCACCGTGAGGTTTCCGAGCGGACCGAGGGCGCCGCCGACCTTGGAGGCCGCAGACTCGGGCAGGAAGGGAATGACGGCTTCGGCGGCGTCACGGAGCGGGAAGGAGTCCAGGGACAGTGAAAAGTCCGCGAGCCGCCGACCGGCGGATACGGTGCCTTCGGCGGAGAAGCGGCCTATCCGCGCCGCGCCGAATTCGCCCGTCTCCACGAAGCGCAGGGCCGACGCGCTGAAGTCGACCGAATCGGCCGTGAAGACGAGCGACGCATCCACGGCGGAGAGTTCCAGGTCGCCTATGGAGAACTTATCGGCGAAGAAGGTCGCTGCGTTTCCCTCGGTCTCGACCGCCATCTCCGCGTTGAGCTTCGCGTCCCCGCCGAGATTCCAGCCGAGGATGCTCAAGCGGCCCCCGCCCGAAGCCGGGGAGAAGCCGACCCTGCCGACGAATTCAAGATTTCCGCGCTCCGAACTGAAAACGGCCCGTTCCAGATCGACGGAGCCCGCATCCCCGCGTCCGCGGGCCAGGATGCGTCCGGACGGTACCGGCAGCCCGTCCGGCAGGCCGGCCTGGATATCGAAACGGTAGGACAGGCGGCCATCGGCCGCGAGGACCGCGGAAACCTCGCCCGTCGCCGTCGCCGCATTCCAGGCGTCGTACTTCTTCCACGGTCCCCGGAAAAACAGGAGGTTCCGGGGGCCGGCGCCGTCCATCTTCAGGTCCGCCGACCAGGCGCGGTCGGACTGGGAATAGCGGGCCGATAGGTCGAAAGGGGAGCGGTCGCGGATCTTGCGGATTTCGACGTTGCCGCCTGAATAGTCGACCGAGACGGTCTGGGGGCGCATCGAACCCCGATCTCCGGAAAGGACGGAGACGAAGACGGTGGCGCTCGCCGACCGGAAAGCGTCGTCGGTCCTCGCGGTCAGGGCGGCGGAAGCGTTCAGCACGCCGAAGGGGGAGAATTTTCCGCCTCCCTTCGCCTCGGCATCGGAGCGGACTTTCGCCTCGTATCGTCCTCCGCCGGAATGGGACAGATCAATGCTCAGCGAGGTGAGGCCCAGGGTCGAAGAACCTTCCGCCCAGGAAAAGGAACCCTCCCGCACGCGCACGAGACCGCCCGGCAACTCCAGGCCGCGCCGTCCGGAAGGACCGGCGGGCGAGAATCGGCGTATCAAATCGGCATCGAGTGCGGCGTCGAGGCGTACATCAGGTCGGTCCAAGCGGATGCCGCTCACCGCGCCGAGGCCCTTCCCGCCCAGGAGCGCGAAAAGGGAATAGCCGATGCGCACGCGGGAGACGGTGGCCTGGACGGTACCGTCCGGCCGGAAGATGCTGACTCCGCGGAGGTCCAGATTGCCGAACACAGATGGGCCGAGCGAGCGGTATTCGATGCGGCGTCCGAGCGCCGCGTCCGCCCGTTCCAGGGCCCGGTCCCGCAGCTCGGTCATCCGGACGAACAGGTCCCTCTGCAGGGGCCGCAACGAGAAAGCCGTCGCGACGACCAAGGCGAGGAAGGCGAGAAGTTCGAACAATATGCGCGGCGTTCGGCGCGCGCCGACGGACACGTTGGGAGAGGACGGATGCAAGCTCAAACCTCGCTTAAAAATACCACGTATCCGCGCGAATTGCCATGCCGGCCCCTCCGTGGTATAAACGCGCATCATGGTATTGGAAAATTTCATCGCTTTCGAAGGCGGGGACGGTACCGGCACCTCCACCCAGTTGGCGCTGCTCCGGAACAGACTTGAGAGCGGGGCCGGAAGACCGCCTTTCCATTGCTGTTTCGAGCCGACCGACGGAAGCATCGGGAGGCTTATTCGCGCGGCCCTCCGCGGCGACGAGAACCTCTTGCCTGAAACCGTAGCCCGACTCTTCGCTGCAGATCGCGGAGAGCACCTGTACGGCCCGGGAGGCGTCGCGGAACGTTGCGCCCGCGGCGAGCTCGTCGTCTCCGACCGCTATGTCCCCTCCTCCCTCGTGTACCAAGGCCTGGAATGCGGACAAACACTCCCCCTCTCCCTCAATTCCCTTTTCCCTCAACCCGAGCTCGTGCTTTACTTCGATCTTGACCCGGAGGTCGCCGTCGGGCGCCTGCAGGGACGCGCGGTGAAGGACGCCTACGAAAAACTGGACTTCCAGCTCCGCGTCCGGGAGCGCTACGAGGCCATACTGCCCGACTATGCCGCGGGCGGGTCGCGCATCGAACGCATAGACGCCTCGCTTTCCGTGGAGGAAGTCGCCGGACAAGTCTGGAGTCTGATCTCCCGCCTGCCGATAATGGGAGGGTGAAAGAACCCCTGCGATCGGCATTCCGCTTCCGGAAAGCCCCGTTCGTCCTACTCCTCGCCTTTATCGCTTCCTCGGCCTACGGCTGGACGGTGCGGTACAAGGAACAGTTCTACGAGTTGTACCACGTCCACTACAACCGCTATCCTGACGATACCATGGAAAACATCCACTGGCTGGAACAGGCCCTGAAGGCGGATTTCGCCAATCCCCTGTACGCGCTCGCCCTGATCGAGAACGAGGCCCAGTGGGAGAAGTACCGATATCTCTTCATGATGCACGTGAACCTGAAAATGATCGAACAATACCTGCAACTCGGGAGCAAGTGGGACAAACGCGTCGCCTATTTCTACAACGCGCCTTGGAAGGAACAGAACCTGGAAAGCCTGGAGACGGCTGAGAAGTGCTACCGGACCGCCCTCGCCTACTGGGACGACGCCAGGAGTTGGGCCGCCAAGGCGGGCGAGAAACGCTTCCGCTTCATGAACCTGGAACGCGCCCAGTTCTGGGAGGACGAAGCCCTGCGGGTGGAGGAAGGCGGACTGGACTACGCGCGCATCGTCGCCCGCGAGCTGGCTCGCCTGGAAGCGGTGAGGGCGAAGTTCCGGGCGATGGACGAGAGGACGTATTGAGGTTCACCAATAATGGCAACCACGAATGTGCGAAAGCGCGATCGGCATTTCGTGCTTTCGTGGCAATTAAGCCAACGGATATTTTCATCGAATAAACATCGCATCGCCATACGAGAAAAATCTGTACCGCTCACGCACGGCTTCTTCATAAGTCTCCCGGATGAGCTCTGTCCCCGCGAAGGCGCTGACGAGCATCAGCAGGGTGGATTCGGGCGTGTGGAAATTGGTGAACAGCCTGTCCACCACTTTGAAGCGGTAGCCCGGATAGATGAAGATCGAAGTGCTGCCCGTGCCCCTCTCCAAGGCGCCGTTCTTCCAAGCCGACTCCAGCGTGCGAACGCTCGTGGTACCCACGGCGAGCACGGGACGCCCCTCGGATTTCGCCTTTTCCACTGCCAGCGCCGTTTCTTCCCCTATGGTGTAGGCTTCCTCGTGCATCGCGTGGTCCTCCAGCCGCTCGGCCCGGACCGGCAGGAAAGTACCGAGGCCGACGTGCAGGGTGACCCAGGCGGTTTCTATTCCCCTTCCGCGCAAGGCCGACAGCAGCTCTTCGGTGAAATGCAGTCCGGCGGTGGGAGCGGCGCAGGAACCGGTGGCCCGCGCGTAGACGGTCTGGTAGCGCTCGTCGTCGGCCGCGCCGTCCTCGCGCCTGATGTAGGGCGGAAGGGGCATGTGCCCGTTGCGCTCCAGCCAGTCGTCGCCGATGTCCCGGTCGAAGCGGAGCAGGCGGAATTCGCCGTCCTCGCCTTCGATCCCGGCCTGGACGCCCTCGGGGAAGGAATAGCGCCTTCCGGGTCGCTGCCGCTTGGCCCTCTTCGCCATCGCCCGCCAGCGCCCCTCGCCCAGCCGGTCCAGCAGAAGGAATTCGACCTTCCCTCCCGAATCCAGGGCTTCACCGTAGATGCGCGCCTTGCGGACCCGCGAATCGTTGAAGACCATGAGGGTTCCGTCCTCGAGCAGCGAAGGAAGGTCGGCGACGGAGCGGTGCTCGCGCGTCCCGGTGGCCCTGTCAAGGCATAGCAGGCGCGAGCCGCCGCGCGTTTCGGGGGGGAATTGGGCTACCAGCTCTTCGGGAAGCCTAAAAAAGAAGTCCTTCGTTTCCATCTATTTTCCGTTCCAGTCCCAGGTGGGCGTAGGCGGCGCTCGTCGCGACGCGTCCGCGCGGCGTGCGCTGCAGAAGGCCCGCCTGTATGAGATAGGGTTCGTAGTAATCCTCGAGGGTGTCGGTCGCCTCGCCTATGGAGATGGCGAGGGTCTCCGCTCCGACCGGCCCGCCGCCGTAGCGCTCGGCGATTGTCCGCAGTATCTCGCGGTCCAGCCGCTCCAAGCCGAGCTCGTCGATCTCCAGACGCGCCAGTCCGTCGGCGACGATCTCCCGGGTGATCTCTCCCTGCCCGTCCACCTGCGCGAAATCGCGCATGCGGCGGACCAGGCGGTTGGCGACGCGGGGGGTGCCCCGCGCGCAGGACGCCAGCAGGCTCGCCGCGTCGCCGCGGAGGGGCACCCCCAAGATGCGGGCGGTACGGTAGACGATGGCTTCCAGGTCGGCCTGTTCATAGAAGGCGAAGCGGCAGGCGATGCCGAAACGGCTCACCAGGGGGCTGGAGACCATGCCGGCCTTGGTCGTCGCCCCGACGAGGGTGAAAGGTGGGATCGGGATGCGGATCGAACGGGCGCTCGCGCCCGCTCCGATGATCCAGTCCAGCTCGTAATCCTCCATGGCGATGTACAGCATTTCCTCAAGCGCCGGTTTCAGGCGATGGATTTCGTCGATGAAAAAGACCGTTCGTTCCCCTATCGAAGTGAGGATTCCGGCCAGATCCTTCGGTTTGTCGAGTGCCGGGGCCGAGGTGACCTTGAACTCCGCGCCGAGTTCGTTCGCGACGACCTGGGCCAGGGTGGTCTTGCCGAGTCCCGGCGGTCCTATCAGGAACAGGTGGTCCAGGCTTTCCCCGCGGGCCTTCGCGGCGTCGATGAAGACGGAAAGGTTGTCCTTCATGCTCGCCTGGCCCAGGAACTCGGAGAGCAGTCGCGGGCGCAGGCTCGAATCCCGCTTGTCCTCTTCGAGGGTTTCCTCGGGATGCAGGAGTTCCGTCCCCGGACTTTTCTTTTCCATCATGCCCCGCTCAGGAGGACTATCGCGCGCTTGAAAAGCAGCTTCTCGGCTTCTGCCTTTTCGAGGGCCGCGAGTTCGGTTTCCAGCTCCCGTACGCAGCGCGCGATGATCTCGGAAGATGATTTGCGGTCATAGCCCATGCCGACGAGCGCGTCGACGAGCTCGGCATGGGGAGCGACGGAGGCGGGGCGGGTCGCGGTCACAGCGAGCTTGCCCTTCAGGGTGAGGACCATCTTCTGCGCGGTCTTCTTGCCGAGGCCCGGTACGGCCTCGAGCCGTTCGACATCGCCTGAATCCAGGGCGCGCTCCAGCTCGGCCTGCGAAATGCCGCCCATGATCTTGGCGGCCGCCTTCGGCCCTATGCCTTCCACCTTCTGCAGTTCAAGGAAAGTGTCCCTCCGTCTATCGTCGAGGAAACCGTACAGGCGCATCTGATCTTCCCGGTGGTACAACCAGATGAACACGCGGGCAGTCCCGCCGACGGGCGGAAAACTTTTCAGGTCGGTGGCGGGCACGGCGATATCCCATTCGATGCCCCCCGTCTCGACGCATATGGCATCCTGGCGCTTCTCCGTCACGAGTCCGCGTATGCTGTTGAACATGGGCCGACTATATCCCGACGCGGCTCCCGCGCGCAAGGCGGACGAGGTCCACCGAGTCGTGGGCGCGGCAGACGGCGGCCGCCAGGGCGTCGGCGGCGTGGTCGGGCTTGGGGATGACGGGCAGGCCGAGCAGAAGCCGTACCAGTTCCTGGACCTCGGCCTTGCCCGCGCCGCCGCTTCCGACGACCGCCTGTTTGATCGCCATGGGGGTATACTCGCCTACGTGGATGGAACGCTCCGCCAGCGCCAGGCAGAGAACGCCGCGCGCCTCCGCGACGGGCATGGCGCTCGTCACGTTCTTGGCGAAATACAGGGTTTCCATGCCGGCCTCTCCGGGCAGGTAGAGATCGAGGACTTCGTTGAAGGCAAGGTAGATGGCGAGGAGGCGTTCGGAGCGCGGTATGCCGGCGGCTGTCTTGATGCATCCGTGGGCGAGGTAGGTCAGCCGGGAACCGAGGACCTCCACGATGCCCCAGCCCGCCGCGGCCAAGCCCGGATCCACGCCCACGATGCGTCGGGGAACGGGTCCGGGTTTCGATTCAGCCTTATTCGGCTTCGTAATCGTCGGGAAGTCCGATGTTGTGGTAGACGTTTTGGACGTCTTCGTTCTCTTCCAGCTTGTCGACGAGCTTCATGGCCTTGCCGGCCGCGTCCTTGTCCAGGTCCACTTCGGCGTCGGGTATCATGTTGATCTCGGCGCTCATGGACTCGAAGCTTTTCGCGTTCAGGGCGTTGAGCACGGCTTCGAAATCTTCGGGGGCCGTGGTGACTTCGACGATGCCGTCGTTGCTCGCGACATCCTCGGCTCCGCCTTCCAGGGCAGCCTCCATGATCTGGTCTTCTGTGTATTTCTCGCCGTCGAAGGTGATGATGCCCTTGCGCTTGAAAAGGCGGGAAACGGCGCCGGAGGTCGCGAGCGATCCGCCCGCCCGGGTGAGCAGGTTGCGGACATCGGCCGCCGCGCGGTTCTTGTTGTCGGTAAGGACCTCGATCAGCAGCGCGATGCCGCCGGGAGCGTAGGCCTCGTAGGAAAGCTCCTCGTAATTGGAACCTTCGAGTTCGCCCGTACCCTTCTTGATGGCACGCTCGACGTTGTCCTTCGGCATGTTCGCCGCGCGCGCCTTCAGGATGGCGGTACGCAGGCGCGCATTGGTATCCTGGTCTCCGCCGCCCATCCGGGCCGCGATGGAGATTTCCTTGATCAATTTGGTGAATATTTGGCCGCGCTTTGCGTCGGCGGCGCCCTTCTTGTGTTTGATGGTCGCCCATTTACTGTGGCCGGACATGAGTACTCCTTCTCTGGAAAAGGTTCAATGCGTCAGTAGTAGTATCATAGGCCCAAATCGCTGTCAATCGCACCGTTTAATGCGATTGACAGCGAAATGTAGCGCTATCCTGATGTTTCCCGTGCGGGACGGTGGAACGCCGCCAGTGGTTCGCGTCCCTAGAATCTACCTTTGGATACGGCTTTTTCTATGGAATCCATGACGAGGCGCTGGTACCATTCGTAATTGAAGGGATGTTTGGCGCGCATGACGGGTTTAAGTGACATGTCGAGCTGGTCCTTGCAGGGCTCGCAGAGATCCCTGTGCTCGATATGGAAATAATTCCGGTCCTTCAGAGGGGACTGGATCGGGCGCTTGCAAACGTCGCAGACGAGAGTCTTCATGACGGGCTCCTTGTATACCGTTCGATCTTTCGGAAACTATAGCCCAAGGCCCGGCACTTGTCGAGCCTTGACAAGAAAAGACGCTTCGGGAATCATCGCTCCATGCCCCTTCCGTTCACGATCGCCCATGACGAGTATTCCCCTTCACGCGTACTGATCATGGCGGAACTGGGTACCGGCCACGGCGGGGACCGGTCGAAAGCCCGGGAACTGGTCGCGGCCGCCGCGGAGGCCGGGGCGGATTGCGTCAAGTTCCAGCTCGTCTACGCGGACGAGATCCTGCATCCCGAGACGGGCGTCGTACCCCTTCCGGGCGGTCCCGTCAGGCTCTACGACCGGTTCAAGGAACTAGAAATGCCCCTCGACTTCTTCGCGGAACTGAAGGAATATTCCGAAAGCCGGGGACTACGCTTCCTTTGCACGCCCTTCGGCCTCAGAAGCGCGAAAGAGCTCCGATCGCTGGGCGTGGACGCGATGAAGATCGCTTCCCCCGAGCTCAACCACGACGAGCTGATCCGCGAAATCGCGGACTACCGCCTCCCGACCCTGCTCTCTTCCGGCGTCTCCCGGCTCGCCGATATCGAGCGGGCTCTCGGGTTGCTCGGGGCGGAACATGCCTGCCTCCTGCACTGCGTCACCGCGTACCCGGCGCCGGAAACCGACTACAACCTGCGCGTGCTCGGCAGCCTCGGCTCGGTCTTCGGCGTGAGCGTCGGCGTGAGCGACCACAGCATGGATCCCGAACTCGTGCCCGTGCTCGGAGTCTGCGAAGGGGCCTGCGCGGTGGAGAAACATTTCTGCCTGTCACGCCAGGATGACGGACTGGACGATCCGATCGCCCTCCCTCCCGCCGACTTCGCCCGCATGGCGCGCGCCGTCCGGGAAGCGTCGCGACTCGGACCTCCGGCCACGCTGAGCGCCGTCTCGTCCGAGCGGGGAGCGGAACTGGTCGCGAAGGTACGGGGGGACGGAACCAAGCGGCTGGCGCCGTCGGAGCGGGATAACTACCTGCGGACGAACCGCTCGATCCATGCCCTGAGGGATATCGCGGCAGGCGAGACCATCCGCGCAGGGGATTTCGCGGTCCTCCGGACGGAGAAGAAACTCAGGCCCGGCCTCCCGCCGTGCTGGGTTCCGTCCGTCGCCGGCAGGAAGGCGGCGGACTTCATCCCGGCGGGTGAAGGGATACGCTTTGAAGACCTGTAGCCGCGGCCGAATATGCCGATATACTAAAGACCCTATAAAAACGATGCGGAGTTAGGATGCATACTGCGACTTCGAGCGCTTCCCAATACCTGATCCGGTTTCCCGAGAAGATCGTAGCCTGCAGTCAATACGCGCTCGCTCGCCTGGGCGTGGATCGCAGCAGGTGCCTCCTGAAGGTGGACGATTTCGTCCTGCTCTGCGCACCGCTCCAGCTCGGCTTCAGGAAGGCCATCCTGATGGCGGCCCTTTCGGCGCAGGAGCTCGTGCATTTCCAACGCTACCGGAACGGAATCGCCGGACTTTCGATGGAATTCGCCCTGCCGAATCGGACCGAACCCCTGAAGCTCTTCGTCCGTTCCACCATCGCCGAAATCGGACAGATGAAGGGGAGGGAAAACGTGGGGCTCTTCATCGTCGATTACAAGTCGACGCCCGACGACCTCGCGGTCATCCTGGGCTCGTACCTGGAAGATCAGGAAAAGCTCGGGACCCAATACGAAGATTACGGGCAGACCCTGGTCAAGATGACGCCCGAGATCGCGAAGGTCATGGGTTACAACCAATACGCGGTCGCGGCCGATCCGTCGGGAAACGGGCGCATCCAGCTTTTCGCCCTGAGCACGAAATCCATCGAGTACCTTGAAGCGGCGAGCGCCCGAGAACGGGTACCGGGGGCGCAGCTCGCCTATCAGCTCTTCTTCCGAAAGTACCGCATGACCGTCCAGGGCGTGGTTCTCGGATCGTCCCGGCTGCCGAGCGGCATCCTGAAAACCAGGGCGGCCCTTTCCTTCTCCCCCGAACTCGTGGAAATCATGGACGACTACTGGTTCAGGAACCGGGTCGCCGCCCGATCGATCGGGTAACAGCCCTCAGGGAAGACTTTCCGCGATGAGCTTCAGGCCGTAAAGGGTGAGATCCGGCTCGACGAAGGTGAACGCGTCCGTCAGCGGCGCGACCACGTCGCAGAGTCCGCCGGTCGCGATGACCTTCATATCCCCTCCCACTTCGGCCCTTATCCGTTTCACCATGTACTCCACCAGTCCCGTGAATCCGTAGACCACGCCCGCCTGTATCGCGTGGACGGTGTTCTTGCCGAAGGGCGCCGGAGGCGGGGAGAGCTGGACGAAGGGAAGCTGAGCGGTATCGCGCGAAAGCGCGTTCACGGCCGTGCCGAGCCCCGGCGCGATCGCCACGCCGAGCATCGTTCCCCCGGAATCCACGACGGTGAAGGTAAGTGCGGTGCCGAAATCGACCACCACGCAGGCGCCTCCGCATTTGGCGTAGGCCGCCATCGCGTCGGCTACGAGATCGGCTCCGATCTCGTAGGGATTCACGACGGTTATCGGAAGATTCTTGTAAATGGCGGGTCCGACGACGATGGCCTTCCGGCCGGTGATGCGTTGCAGCATGCCTTCCATAGACCCCGTCAACGAGGGGACGACCGAAGAGAGGCAGACCCGGTCCACGGCCTTCGGATCGAGGGTAGCGTCGGAAAAGAGCGAACGGAAGATCGTCGCGTACTCGTCCTCGGTCTTCTTGGCGACCGTATGGATCCGCCAATTGGCGACCAGCGAATCGCCGCGCCAGATTCCGGCGACGATATTCGAATTACCGACATCAACGGTGAGCAGCATGAAATCCCCTCCGCTTGCGCTAGGCCCGTGTTCCGTGGCATCATAATCGACATTCCCATTCATTTCCATACGGAGACGGCATCATGGCTGACCTGATTGAAGCGCGCGTACTCAAGGGATTCCGCGATTTCCTCCCCGAGGCGGAGATCGAACGGAGGCTCCTCGGCGAGATCCTCGAGTCCGTCTTCCGCTCCTTCGGCTTCGTGCCCATCGACACGCCGGCGCTCGAATACGCCGAGATACTCCTCGGCAAGGGCGGCGGGGAGACGGAGAAGCAGGTCTACCGCTTCCAGGACCACGGGGGCCGCGACGTCGCCCTCCGATTCGACCTGACCGTCCCCTTCGCCCGCTTCATGGCCGAACACCGGAACGAACTCGCCCTCCCCTTCAAGCGCTACCACATGGCCAAGGTCTGGCGCGGGGAGAACACGCAGCGCGGCCGCTACCGTGAATTCACCCAGTGCGACTTCGACATCGTGGGTTCCGAATCCGCGGCCGCCGACTTCGAGATACTCCTGCTGATGCGCGAATCCCTGCGTTCGATCGGCGCCGGGGAGGTATCCATCCGCATGAACCACCGGGGGGTATTCAACCGCTTCCTCGCCCACCTGGGCGTGGCCGATAAGTCGGTGGAAACCCTCAGGACCGTAGACAAGCTGGCGAAGATCGGGAAGGAAGAGACCTTGTCCCTCCTTTCCGGGCTCACGGGTCGCGAGCGGGGCGAAAAGATACTTTCCTTCATCCAACCCAAGGGGAGCTGGGACGAAACCCTTGCCGCGATGGCGGAGGCCGCCGGCGGTGAAGGTCCGGATACGGAACGGCTGGCCGTCCTCAGGCGCTTCATGGTCGACGCGAAGGTCGCCGACGTTTTCGTCCTGGATCCTTCGATCACCCGCGGCCTCGACTACTACACGGGCGTCGTATACGAGACCTTCCTGGACGCGATGCCTTCCATCGGCTCGGTGTGTTCGGGCGGCAGATACGACAACCTCGCGAGCCTGTATTCCAAGGAAAAACTTCCCGGCGTCGGCTCCTCCATAGGCCTGGATCGCCTTATCGCTGCCCTGGAATCCCTGGGCAAGTCCAAGCGCAGCGCCGGCTTCGCCCGCGTCGCGATAGCCTGCGTCGACGAGGCGCTCGGAGGACGCTACCAAGCCCTGGCAACCCGTTTCCGCGCCGCCGGCCTCCCCTGCGAGGTTTTCTCCGAGAAAAGGAAGCTTCCCCAGCAATTCGCCTCGGCCGAGAAGAAGGGCCTGGCCTGGGTGGTCGTCGCCGACGGCCCCGCTCTGGACGCCGACTCTCTTACCCTCCGTGAACTGGCCACCAGGACGGACCGCACCGGCCTGAGCGCCGCCGAAATCATCGGGACCGTGAAAGCGGGCTGATCGTTCGATGAAGAACGAACGGCTGATGGCGATGCTGGACTGCCTCCTCAACGAAGGGCGCAAGACGGCCGAGGAGCTGTCAGCGCGCTTCGAGGTCTCCGTGCGGACGGTCTATCGCGACGTCGACTCCCTTTGCTCGGCGGGCGTACCGCTGGTCGCCTTTCCGGGCGGCGGGGGCGGCTACGAGATCGAGGAGGGCTACCGCATCGACCGGAGCTTCCTTTCCAAGGAAGAGATCGCCGACCTCTCCTCCCTGCTCAAGGGCTTCGCCGAAGCCACCAAGGACAAGAGCCTCGCCCGCTCGCTCGGCAAGATATCTTCCCTCGGCCCCCGCGGCGCGGAGGCTGCCTCCGGAGGCCTCCCTCCGCCCCTCCTGGCTTCCCTCTCGGCCTGGGGCGCGCCGGGACCCGACCCGCGGCTCGTGTTCGAGTTGCGCCGCGCGATCGCCGAGCACCGGCCCGTTTCCTTTTCCTATCGAGACGGCGAGGGCCGCTCCAGCGCGCGCGCCGTCGAGCCCTTCACGATCGCGATGGGCGGCACCTCCTGGTACCTCCACGGCTGGTGCCGCCTGCGCGGCGGCTTCCGCCTATTCAAGCTCGCCCGCGTCGCGGACCTCGTCCTGCTCGGCGACCGCTTCGATCCCCGTCGCCGCGCCCCCGTGCCGGATCCCTTCGCCTTCGGCTTTTCCGGGGAAGTCGCCGTGCCCGTGGTCCTGGACGTCGAACCCTGCGCGAAGATGGCACTGGACGAAGCCGTCCCCATGGCCAGCGTGGAGGAGGGCGGAGAACTCGGCCTCACCTACCGTTTCGACTACCCCATCGGCTCCTGGCTCGCGCGCCTCCTTCTTTCCGTCGGGGGCGGTTTCCGCGTGCGCGAACCCGAGACCCTGCGTCGCGCTATCGCGGAGAAAGCCTCCGAGGTTGCCCGCTTGAATTCGGATCGATAGGGGCCGCTGCCGTCGCTCGGTCGGGAAACCCCGGGCCTCTTACAGGAAATCGTCCTATTCGCGAATTCCACCCTGACATGGATTGTCAGGGTATGCATCGTATCCTATCCCCATCACGTATCAACGGAGGACGGAAATGGAAAAACTGCTCGCGTACTGCGGACTGGACTGCGCGGAATGCCCCGCGAGGAAGGCGCACCTGACGAACGACGACGCTCTGCGCGCGGAGACCGCGGCACGGTGGACCAAGGAATTCGGCTTCCCCTTCACCGCGGCGATGGTCGACTGCACGGGCTGCACCCAGGCGGGCGCCAAGATCGGCCACTGCTCGGACTGCGGAATGCGCGCCTGCGGCTTGGCCAAAGGCATCGCCAACTGCGGCGCCTGCGCCGAGTACGCCTCCTGCGCCAAGCTCGGCGGCTTCCTCGGCCAGGTCCCCCTCGCGAAGGCAAATCTTGAAGCCTTCCGCGCCAGGAAGGCCTAGGCGATGCCGGAATTCAAGAGCTCCCTGATCGCCGTCGCCGACGTCGCACGCTCACGCGCCTTCTACGAAGGCCTTATCGGTCAGGAGGTCGAATTCGACTTCGGACCGAACGTCTCTTTCAAAGGCGGCTTCGCGATCCACGACCGCACGCACTTCGCGCAGCTTCTCGGCGAGGGATTTAACGTACGCGACGACGGCGTGCGGGGTGAGCTTTACTTCGAGGAGGACGCCCTCCCGGAGCTGGAAGCCCGTCTGCGGGACGCGGGCACGCGCTTCGTCCACGGCCTGCGCGAGCAGCCCTGGGCCCAGCGCGTCTTCCGCTGCCTGGACCCCGACGGCCATGTAGTGGAGGTCGGCGAGACCTTGCGCGGCCTCGCGCGGCGCCTCGCGGGGACCGGCATGGACGCCGACGCGATCGCCGCCCGGACGGGCCTGCCCGCGGCGTACGCGCGGGAGTTGCTGGCATAATCCGATGTGAAGGGATCGATTCGGCACGAGGCTCCGCGGAATGGGTCTGCGGTGGGGGTCAGCGGTGGGGGTCAGTCCCCTCGCGGCGCTACGGAGGCTCCGCGGTGTCAGCGGTGGGGGTCAGTCCCCTCGCGGAAGTCCCCCTATCCTATTCCGTACGTTCAGTGAGCGCGGCGAATAGGCGGGCTTCGATCCCGGCCGACGCAGCCGAGGAGTATGCGCGGTCATTTCTGGACAGGTCTATTGTTTCATCGGCGACCTTGCGTACGGGCCGTCCGGCGATGACCACGGCCCGGTCGGCCAGATAGATGGCTTCACGGGGATCGTGGGTGACCGCGAGGACCGTGCGTGGCTCCGCTTTCAGAAGTTCCAGAGTCGCGTCCATGAGCTGGATGCGCAACGGAAGGTCCAGGGATTGGAAGGGCTCGTCCATGAGCACGAGGGGGGCGGGAAAGGCGAAAGCCCGCGCGATGGAAACCCTTTGCCTTTCGCCTCCGGATAGCTTATCCGGGAATTCGCGCTCCTTGCCGGCGAGCCCAACGAGCCGCAGGAAATGAAGGGCCCGTTCGCGCGCCTTCACGACGCCCAGTCTTGAACGAAGGGGGAGCGCCACGTTTTCAAGTGCGCTGTGCCAGGGGAAGAGGCGCGGCTCCTGGAAAATGAAGGAAATCCTGCCCGGTCCCCAACCTTCCGCCGCACGGCCCGCGCCTGGGCCCGGGCCTGGGCTGTTGCCCGTGCCGCTGCCCTTCAGCGTACCGGCTATCAACCTCAGCAAGGTTGTCTTGCCGCAGCCGGAGGTCCCCAGCAGTGCGACCACCGAATTTTCGGCGACCGAAAGGGCGAAATCCTGGAAGAGCGGTCGCCCGTCCCAGGAATAGGTAAGTCCATCGAAGTCAAGCGGCATCCCGAGCTCCCTTGAAAGCGGGCGGAACGATGCCGTGCCTGGAGCCGGCCCTGAGCACGACCGCAAAGAGACCGTCCGTCGCGGCGGCCAGGATCACCGTGGCTGCGGTCCAGGCGAAAAGCTCTGTGGTCTCCAATTGGGCTTTCGCCGACTGCATGCGCGCGCCGAGGGAACGGGCGGGCTGGGCGAGGACTTCAGCCGCCACCACCACTTTCCAGCATAGGGATAGACCGCTGCGGAAACCCGCGAGGAGGTAGGGGGTGAGCGACGGAAGGTACAGGTGCCTGATCCGTTCTATGCGGGTAAGGCCGTAGGCTTCACAGGCCTCCAGCAAGCGGGTATCGGCCGATGCGACTCCCGCGATCACGCTCTGGGCGGCCACCGGGAAGACCATGAGGAAAGCCGCGAAGACGGGCGTGCCTTCCTGCCCGAACCAAAGCAGGGCGATGAGGATGATGGAAAGGACGGGGGTCGCGCCGACGATCGCGAAAAAGGGTTTGACGAAGGCGCGGAAACGGGAGTCCAGGCCGGCCAGCAGTCCCACGGCAAGAGCGGCGGGCACGGCGAGGGAGAGGGAGAGGGCCACGCGCGCCATGCTCCCGAGGACCGCCGGCAGGAACTTCGCGCTGAATGACAGAAAAAGCAGACTGCGGAAGACTGCCAGGGGCGAAGGGAGGATGAGTTCGCTTCCGACCGCCCGGGCGGCGAGCGTCCAGACCGCCAGCACCAGCACCGTCCCCCCCGCGGTCCAGAGCGCCTTCCGTTTTGATTCCGGTCTCCCGACCATACGGGACCTACCAGCCGAGGTAGAAGGCGTCGGAAGGTAGCGCTCCGCCGATGGAGGCGGGGGCATAGCCGAGGAAGGTACGGTATAGGGCTTCCAGCGACGGCCTGGCTTCAGAAGCCGGAATGAAGACGAATGCGCCGCGCGGTATGGCGGCGGCGGCAACGGCGGCTTTCAGGCCGAGATCGTGCTTTTCGGCGAGGCGGCCGGCTTCCGCCGGATTGGCGATAGTCCAAAGGACCGAGGCGCGCCAGGCGCCGAGCACCACCCGCAGGGCTCCGGGATTGCGCTCCGCGAAGGCGCGGTCGACGACGATGGTCGTCATCGGGTAAGTAGCGTTTCCTCCCGCCTTGGCCCACTCGGCCTGGATGTCGATGGGAGCGGTCAGCGCGGGCTTTCCGGACCTTGCCATCGTGGCGAATGGCTCAGGCAACAGGGCGAGGGAGACGCGACCGGCGATCAATGCCTGGGCGATCTCCGGATATGCGAGGGAGTAGCCGAGCTTCAGGTCCTTTTCCGGATCCAAGGCATAGGCTGACAGGATCTTGCGGAACACGAAGTCAGGCGTGGCACCCTGGCCTGCGACCTCGATGGTCTTTCCTTTGAGATCGGCGACCGACCCGACCGAAGGATCCGCGGACAGCAGGCTCAGCATGCCCTCCCCGACCACCGCGACCACCGATAGGGACCGGCCAGCGGCTGCCAGTTTGGCGGCGACGTTCGGCGGCAGGATGCCGATCTTGGCTTCCCCGGACACGAGCTTTGCCACCATGACATCCACAGAAGGCAAGGCCTGGACCGAGATCGGTATACCGTCGGCGACGGGCGGGTCCTCGAAAAGCCGGACCATGGCGAGGCCGGAAGGTCCCTTCAGGCCGTAGACGACGATAGCGTCCTGGGCGAAAGCGAGCGAAAGCGGAGCGAGGCACAAGGCGGCCGAAAGAGCCGCTATGGTTGACTTCTTCATTAGAAACCCCTTGAAAACGGACTCTCTGTCCGGAATCGTTCTAAAAATAGCGAAAGCCGGGAATCTGTGGAAGGGGTACGGAGAAGGGAATGCAGGAAAGCGTAACGCTGGTTACCGGCGGAAGGTGGAAGGTAATCCGCAGGCTGCGGGAAAAATGAGGGTAGCCAGTAGCCCGGTTGGATGAGAAAACCTATCCCAGCCACGCGGAATGGTTATTCTCAGCCAGGTACCGACTACTGGGCTACTTGATTCCTTTATCCCTCATTCAAACGTATGCGTATAGGAAAATGCGATGCGGTTGAAGTACCAGTACGCATCCTCATAATCCCGGGTTCTGAAATCGCGGTTTCGGGCGGTCGCGTCGGTGGGGTCGGCCTTCCTCTTGAACTGGACCAGGACCGCCAGCGAATCGTCCTTGCCTAGGGCGAAGTTGGTGATAGTGCCGACCTGCCAAATGCGGTAATCGGAACCCCAGGCGCCCGCCTCGTCCATGGGGGAGAATTCCCGGACCTCGCCCAGCCATTCCTCGCTTTCCACGAGGATGCCCGCCAGGTTGAGGGCGAGCGGCATCTGGTATGCCAGTACGTACGTTGCGTAGAACTTGGCGCCGTTGAAGTTCTCGGCGTCGTCGGCTTCCCAGAGCCAGGCTTCGTCGCTTTCGGCGCCGGTGTTGGCTACGTATTCCACTTTGGCCGTCGCCAAAAGCACGACGTGGTTCCATTCCCCCGGCGCGATCGCGGCCATATCGAACTGGAAGGTTCCGGCGCCCCAGACGCGCCAGACCGCTCCGCCGAAGGGCGTCAGGTCGATATCGTCGGCGACGTTCCCGGCCGGATTGATGCCGAGTCCGCGGAAGGGTCCGAGCGTCCAGCCGGTGCCGATGCCCGCGCCCGCGTCGAAGACGAGGAAGGCGACGGGGGTCAACGAAAGCTGGCCGACCCCGTTCACCGAAACCGGCGACATTTCAACCGAAAACTTTCCGCGCATATTGTTGCCGGAAAGCAGCGGACCCTGGCCGACAAGGAAAGGAACTTTATCCGTGACGGAAAGCGAAACCTTGGCTTCCGCACCGCCCCAGCCCGTGCCGAGATCGCGCTGGGCGTTCCCGGTATCGTCGGCGGAGATGACGGAAAAGTCCGGAGGCGAAAAGTCGGTGGCCTCGTAGCCCGAATGGTTCGGTATGTAATAGGCGCCCAGCACGTTGAGCGAAGTCTCGGCGGCGGAGGCCGTGGGGGCGGCGACCCAGACTGTGGCGAGGGCGGCGGCAAAGACGGCGACGGTTCTTTTCATTCAATCCTCCGGATATATTTGCTTGTCCGTTGAGTGCGGCAGTCAAGAAAAGGAGACGCGACCCCGCCGCCCTCTCAGCGCTTCTCCATCATGAGCTTGGCCATGACCTTGGCGTCGCCGACGATGTTCTCGATCACCGTGAATTCGTTGGGCTGGTGGGCGCTCTCGTGCAGGCGCCCCCAGACCACAGAATCTATTCCCTCGTTGCGCAGGAAGGCGCCGACCGTGCCCCCGCCGATGCCGATGGGACGGGTCGTCACGCCGTATACTTCCTTGACCGCCTTGGACAGGAAGCGCACCAAAGGCGCGTCGGGAGAGGTGGGCTTCGATTCGACCCGCTGCAGGGTCTCGTGCGTCATGGCGACCCTGCGCTTGGCGGCGACCTCCGCCATGATCCGTTCGATCTCGGCAAGAACCTTCGCCAAAGGATAGCGCGGCAGGACGCGCATGTCCATGCAGAAGGCGTCGTCGCCGGGGATGGTGTTCACGTTCGGCACGTTCGCTTCGCTCTTGGTCGGTTCGAAAGTTGAATAGTCGGGATCGAACAAAGCATCCTTCTCGGGGAAAACCATGGGAAGCTCGTCGTGCAGGCGCACCGCAAGTTCGGCGGCGGCAACATGGGCGTTGGCTCCCAGATCGGGCCGCGAGCCGTGGCATTGCACGCCTTTGGTGGCGATGCGCAGCCATAGCAGGTTCTTTTCCGCCACTTCGATCGTCTCGCCCTTCTCGTCCCCCCCGTCCGGAATCACGACCATATCGTCGGCGCGGAAGAGTTTGCGGTTGGCGAGGACCCACTGGATGCCGTACTCGCTGCCCATCTCCTCGTCGGCGACGAAAAGGAGCTTGACCGTATGCGCCGGCGTAATCCCGTTCTCCAGGAGGGCCAAGGCGGCGGCCACCGAAGCGACGAGGCCCTGCTGGTTGTCCTCCACGCCCCGGCCGTAGAGCCGGCCGTCTTTTTGCACCACGGTCCAGGGGTCGCTCTTCCACATGGAAGGGTCTCCCGGCGGTACGACGTCCGTATGGCTCATGATCCAGAGGCGCTTGGCATCGGAGACGCCGGGGATGGTGGCGACCAGGTTGGGCCGGACCCCGTTCTTGGCGCGCGCATCGGGAGCGTCGTGGCGCTCGAGGTTCTTGAAGCCCCGCTCGGCAAGCCAAGCCTGCAGGAATTCGCACTTGTCGAATTCGCCCGCGCCGCCGGATTCGGGGGAAAGGGCCGGATACCGACAGAGCCCGGTCTCGAGTTCGACCATGGTCGGCACGCTTTTTTCGATATGTTCCAGGATCTTCGCGATCATGTTGACTCCTTATCCTACAGACCCGCGTGTTTGCGGTAGGCTTCCCAGCTGGTGCGCACGAGAGTGTCCACGTCCGAATATTTCGCCTCCCAGCCCAGCAGTTCGCGGGCGCGGCGGGAGGAGGCGGTAAGCTTGGCGGGATCGCCCGGCCTGCGCGCGACGATCTCGGCGACGATGGGCCGTCCCGTGACGCGGCGCGTCGTTTCGATCAACTCCATGACGGAAAAGCCCGCCTCGCTGCCGAGGTTGACGGTGAGGCTCTTGTCCTGCTTCACGAGGTAGTCCAGGGCGGCCACATGTCCGGCGGCGAGATCCGAGACATGCACGTAGTCGCGCACTCCCGTGCCGTCCTTGGTGTCGTAATCGTTCCCGAAAACCTGGACCTTCTCCCGCATGCCGCAGGCCGCCTCCATGATCACCGGCAGCAGGTTGGCCGGGTTCCTTTCCAGTCCGCCGATCCTGCCCTTCACATCGTAGCCCGCCGCGTTGAAGTAGCGCAGCGCCGCGAAGCGCAGGCCCTTGAGCTTGTCGTACCAGCCGAGGAAGCGTTCGATTTCCAGCTTTGTGAAGCCGTAGTAATTCTCCGGATTGGTCGGATGGTCCTCGTCGATGGGCAGGTATCTTGGCTCGCCGTAGGTCGCCGCCGATGAGGAGAAAACCACGCGCTGGATGCCGGCGGCGCAGGCGGCGTTCAGGATGTTCAGGGTGCCTGAGATGTTGTTGACCGAATATTTTTCGGGTTTGGTCATGGATTCGCCTGCGGCCTTGAAGGCGGCAAGGTGGACAAGGGCGTCGAAGCCTTCCTTCATGACGGCATCCAGGCCGTTCGTATCGAGGATGTCGCCCTTTACGAAGCGCGCCTCCGGAAAGAGGTTCCTCTCCAGCCCGCTGGACAGGTTGTCGAAGACTACGACCTGGTGGCCGGTATCCAGAAATTCGCGCGCGACGTGGCTTCCGATGTACCCCGCCCCCCCGATGATCAATATTTTCATGCCTGCTCCTTCATGCTTCCGGTTCATGCGCCGACCTGGAGGGATTCCAGCTCGGCGGCGACACGTTCCCATTCGGCGGCCGAGGAGTCGATACGCGAACTGACCGAAGCCAGCTTCTCGGTGACCGCCTTGGCTTTCTGCCCATCAGAGTAGATGGCCGGGCGGGCGAGGTCCGCTTCGAGGTCCGCCTTCTCCCTTTCCAGCTTCTCCATCAGCGCGAGCAGTTCCGCCTCCTCCCGTTCCAGCCTCCTGGCCGCGGCTTGCCGCTTCTTCTCGCCCTCGCGGTAGTCGGAGGAAGCCGACGCGATCCTCGCGATCGCTGCCGCGGGAGCGGCGAAGGGGGACTCGGTCTCGCCGGATGCTTCCCGCGCGAGCCGTTCCAGGTAATATCCGTAGTCGCCGTAGAAAATCCGCGCACCGGCGGCGGACAGTTCCAGGGTTTTGGTCGCCAGTGCCTCGATGAAGGCACGGTCGTGGGAAACGAAGATCACCGTGCCCGGATAGGCTTTCAGGGCATCAAGGAGGACGTCCTTGGAATGGAGATCCAGATGATTGGTCGGCTCGTCCAGGATCAGGAGGTTCACCGGGTGCAACAGTAGCTTCAGAAGCGCGAGCCGGCTTTTTTCGCCCCCCGAAAGCACGGAGACCGACTTGTGCACGTCATCGCCGCGGAACAGGAAGGCGCCGGAAAGATCCCGGAGCTTGGGGATGAGGTCCGTCGGCGCGTCCGCCTCCAGGGCTTCGATCACCGTCTGCGACCCGCTCATGGTCTCCGCCACATCCTGGGAAAAATAGCCGATCGAGATGCCCGTACCGAGGGAAATCGAACCCTCGAAGTCCGAATCCATGCCGGAAAGGATGCGCAGCAGGGTTGTCTTTCCAGCGCCGTTGCGGCCGACCACCACGAGTTTTTCCCCGGCTTCCACGACGAGATCCAGGCCCGACAGGATGCGCCGCTCGCCGTACCGTTTTCCGATGCCTTCCAGCGTAAGTGCCAGCCGTCCCGAATGGGGCGGGGGCGGGAAGCTGAAATGTATCTTCTTCAGTGTTTCCGGGATTTCGATGGGTTCGATTTTCTCGAGGCGCTTGACCCGGTCCTGCACCATCGCGGCCTTGGAGGCCTGGTAGCGGAAGCGACGGATGAAGTCCTCGGTCTTGGCGATCTCCTCGCGCTGGGACTCGTAGCGGGCCAGCAGGCTCTCCAGTTCGACCTTGCGCACTTTCTCGTATGCGGAATAGTTGCCGACGTAGCGCTTCAGGTCGCCCTGGAAGAGCTCATAGACCTCGTCCGTGCAGACGTCCAGGAAATAGCGGTCATGGGAGACCAGGAGGTAGCCGCCCTTGAACTCGCGCAGCCAGTGTTCCAGCCAGTCGCGGGCTTCGATGTCCAGGTAGTTCGTCGGCTCGTCCAGCAGCAGGATGTCCGGCGCCTCCAGCAGGACCTTGGCCAGGGCGATGCGCATCTGCCAGCCGCCCGAGAATTCCTCGACCGTCCGGTCGAGGTCGGCCTCGGAGAAGCCGAGGCCCGAAAGCGTCATGGAGACGCGCATTCTCCGCTCGTACCAGCCGGAGGCCTCGACCGACTCGTGCAGCTGATGATGCTCCTCCACGAGGAGCCGCGTGCGGTCGTCGTCGGCCGACACGCCTTCCAGGGTCCTGCCGAGCTCCTCCATCCGCGAGATCAGGACGGCGATCGCGTCGAAGGCGGATTCCGCCTCCTCAAGCAGAGTCCGCCCCTTGTGGACTATGCCCGACTGGGGAAGATAGGCGACCCGGGTGCCTTTCTGGACGGCTCGTTCTCCCGAATCGGGGGAGAGCTTGCCTGCGATCACCTTCATGAGGGTGGACTTACCTGAACCGTTCGCCCCCGCCAGGGCCGCGCGCGAAAGCGAAGCGAGGTTGAGGGAGGCGTTCCGCAGGATGTCGCGGTCGCCGAAAGCGAGGGAAACGCGATTGAATTGTACGAAAGCCATGCCTATCGCTCCGCGCTGGAGAAAAAGATGACCGTCGGCGAAGGGCCGCGGCGTTGGGCGAGGACGCCCTCGAGCGAGGATGGCGGCAAGTACTCCAGGCGGAGACCGCCCGGTTCAAGCGTATACAGGAAATTAACTGGAGAAGAAATTTCCGCGGGATCGAAGGACAAGGAGAGGGCGCCTGAATAGGCGGTTGCGAGATCGTCCGAGAGGAAAAGGCGCAAGCTCGCCCTTCCCGTTCCCTTCGAAGCGGATGGGATTATGGAAGGAACGAGGATATCGTAGCCGGTCCAGGCGAACCCTCCTTCGCTCGTGAAAGCCAGGGTGCCGTAATTCTCGCTCCTGAATATGGGTCCCAGCCGGAAGATGGACCGGAACAAGGAATCCCTCCGCTCGGTCTCGCGTGCGATGAAGTCCTCGGCGCTGGAGGGAAGGGCGACGAAGACGGCGGAACGCTGGGCGCCTCCCGCATCGATGTACTGGACCGAGAGTACCGTATCGGAACGGAGGCTCGCCTGAACACGGCTGCCCTCGAAGAGCCAGGTCCGGTCCCGTACGGGAGCGACGGCGGAATACGGATAGGACAATTCCAGTTTGGGAAGGGAGATGCGGACGATGCCGGTATCCTGTCCCGGAAAGAAACCCCATGAGGCGGAGAAACGTTCCAGATCGATACGCTTGGTATCGATCATCTCTTTGTAGACTTCGGGATGCCAGGCGGTCGAGAAGATGAGGTCGAGCTTGGGATCGGCCTCCGCGCTCTCCGCCGCCGCGGGGGCGGCGACGGGGGAACCGCGTTCCTGCCGGAAGAGGCGGAGCCGGTAGGAGAAACAATATCCGATCTGGCCGTCGTCGGTCAGGACCTTCAGCCACTCGCCGGGAAGCGGAGAGTCCCCGCTCATCGCGGGATTGCCCTTCGCCCTGCCGATTACCTTTACGACCTGACCGAGTTTGAGACGATAATTGCGGTTGGCGTTATTGTCCGGTTCGGCGCGTATGGGAAGCCCGTCCTGGACGGCTTCCGCGTAGGCCGACGCGAATTCGGAGAAAGCCTCGGAGTATGCTTCGGCCTTGCCCCGGCTTCCGGCGAATTCGAGTTTCCAGATGGGGAGTTCGAAGCGGCGCGCCTTTCCTCCGGCTTCGTCCTCCGCCGAAACGACCCAGACGCCGTTGATGTTCGATCTTATATGGACGGGAAGCACGGTACCCGCGGCAACCGAAGGATCGTCGATGGACCAGAGCAGGACTCCGTAGCCGAGAAGCCGGGAACAGGAGGAAAGGGCGAGCAGGATGAAGGCCGCGGCCGCCGTTTTCGCGGCGCGCGTGAATCCGGCGCGCTCTCCGAAGCCGGTTGTATTCATATCGTCCCGTTCCTCCGTGCGTCCAGCATAGCACATAGGCCGTGCCGGGGCCAAGACTTCGCATGTACAGGTCTGGCGTCAGTCATCCCCGAACCCTTCGCCGCCCCGCTCGGCGCTGTCGGCCGCCCAGCACGCGACCAGCAGGCGGAAGCGGCTGTAAACCGTCAGGTCGTCGTCCAGCACCGCTTCCGCGAGCAGGGGGACGGCTATAGGCCGCGTTCCGGCCGGGCGCGCGCGGATCCATTGGGAAAGGGAAGCCCCCTCCCCCTTCTCCATGAACGCGGCGACTGCCTCCCGTAATACGGCGGACTCCTTATCCGCGTCCGATCCGCGGCGGTGGACCGCGCTCCGCTCGAACGCCGCCTCGACCTCGTCCAGGGCCAATACGGCGGCGAGGGTCGGGTCCTCGGCGTAACGGAGGAACACGGGGTAGAAACGATCCAGGATTCCGAGGAGGCTCGCCATCGCGAGGGCGACCTCGTCCCGGAGGTACGGAGGCGGATCTTCAGCACGCAGCAGGTCCAGCAGCACCTGCAGGGAGGCGATGTCGTCATAGGTCTCCAGCGCCGCGACGCCCATGATTTTCATACGCGGATTACGGGCCCTGGCGACGCGCGCCTCTATATCCCGCAGGCTTTCCTCGTCGTCCAGGCGCGCGAGCGCCAGCATCGCCTCTCCCGCCAGCATATAGTCGTCGGAATCGAGGGCCCTGCGGAGGGCGGGAAATGCGGAACGGGCTTTTTGCTTGCCGAGAATGCGGGCGGAAACATAGGCGGTGGTATAGGGGTTCTGGTCGAGGTCTGCGACAAGGCAGGCCTCAGCTTCCGCATTCAGCGCGCCGAGGGCCTCGATCGCCGAAAGCGCCTCCAGCCGGACCGAAAGGCGGGGAGACTTCAGGCGATCTAACAGACCGGAAATAGCGACCGCGGACGGTGCGTCGTGCAGGGCGCCGAGCAGCGCTTCTTCCTCGGAGGAGCTGCGGCTTTTCTCCAACCGGTCCAGAATGGTGAGCGCCTTGAGATCCCGGAAAGAAAATATGACGCCCAAGGCTCCGCGGAAGGAGAGCGATCCGAGCCGTACCAACCTGCGCTGGAGAAAGGCGGCCAGCAGGATGGCCGCCGTAAGCAAGGCGAAGAAAATGCGATAGGAGGCGACCGCGGAAAATCCGGCGGAAGCCAATCCATCCAAGGCCACGCCGCCCGAAATTGAACCGAGAGCGCCGGCCGCGCCGAATACGAAGTAATACAGGATCCCGAGGTTCAATAGTTCATCGGGCTTGACGAGCGCGAAGAAGTAGGTCTGGGCGACTCCCTCGGCGCCCGCGAATCCGAAGTTGACGGAGAAATGGAAGGCGGAGAGGAAAACCACGGTCGCGAAGGTCGAGGAAGCCAAGGAAGGAGAGACCAGGACGGGAACCAGACTGAAAGCCGCGACCAGGGTGTATCCGATGTACAACGGCTTGGATCCGATCCGGTCCACGAGCAGGCGCGTGAGCAAGCCCATGGTAAGTGCGCCGAGGCCGCCGAAGACGGTGAACAACGCGATCGCTCCGTCCCCTTGAAGGTAGGCTTCCCTGCTGTACACGACCGAAAACGCCCTCGCGACAGAAGACACGAAACTGACGATGAAGAAGACCGCGATGAAAAGCCTGAACGGAGGACTGCGGAATGAACGGGCGGCCGTCGCGAAGAATGCGCCCGATCCTTCATCGCAGGAGCGTGGAGGCTCGGGCACGCGGAAAAGCAGGAGGCTCCCGGCGACCCCGGAGACGATTCCGATCCCCACGATCACGCCGTACAGGGCGAGCGGCGGGGACCTGCCGAGCAGCAATGCGAGGGCGAAGCTCACGACCATGGCGACCGCGCTGTTGATCACCTGGATGGAGGTGATATAGGCGCCCTTGTCGCTGCCCGAGGCCAATTCGTTCAGAACCGGATTGTTGCCGATCAGGCCTATGCCTCGGCTGGCATGGAAAAAAAATACCGAGACCAGCATCAGCGTCAGGCCTATATCGGCCCGCCCGCGCGATGCGGCGAACGGCGCGAAGAGCAGAGGAATCATCAGGACATACCGGAAAAGCCAGGCGGCGGCAAAGACGCGGACGATGGGGAAACGGGAAACCAGGCGTTTTCCGACCGGCATGAAGAAGAAGGCGATGAAAACGAAGGAATTGAGCAATCCGATCGCTGATGAACTCGCGCCGAGCCTGAGGGCATAGAGGGTCACGATGTTTCCGCTCAGGAGCGTGAAAGACAAGGCGTTGAGCGCATTGAAGGTATTGTAAAGTCCCCTCGCCTTCTTCAGTCGGTAGGGGGACAGGGCTCCATCCATTTGCGTTGATATTACCGTCCGTATCAAAAGGCGGCAAGTGCATTTCCGGATTGGTTTTTCTTCTTCGTCCCGTGCTACTATTGAAACGTCGCCGCGAGAAATCGGACGGCATAACAGGGAAAACCGCTCGAAGCGGCAGGTCGGACCTCCGGGTCGGCTCGTGCTCGAAGCGTCCCCGAATCGGAGGAACAACATGAAACGTATCATCGCCGCCCTCTTTTTCTCTTCAATAGCCTTGTCCGCCTTCGCGGATGCGGACGAAGACAGGGTGCTCGCCGAAGCCCGCCGGAGGGCGGAACGGGACCGCGCGGAGGCGGAGGCCGACGAGGCGCGGGAGGAAGCCCGGGAGGCCATCAAGGAAGCCCGGGAAGAGTCACGCGAAGCGGACGCCGGGAACGACATCTTCCTTCCGATCGCCCTCTCGGTGTTGCCCGGCTCGCCCCTTCCGGGGAGGGACGTCGATTCCAGCCTGGGACTGGGCCTCATCATCAGCGTGCTCGACGACGTATACGGACTGCAGGCCAGTTCCATCGGGAGCGTCGCCGAGGGCTCCGTCAGCGGAACCCAGCTCAGCGGCATCTTTTCGGTGTCCGAAGGCCGAGTCGGCGGGTTCCAGGGCTCGGGAATCTTCAACGTGGCGGAAGACGACGTCGCGGGCTTCCAGAGCGCGGGCGTATTCAACATCGCTGAAGGCTACCTCGGAGGCGGACAATCGGCAGGCGTGTTCAATATCGCCGGAGAAGGCGGTCCGATCCAGATCGCCGGCGTGTTCAATATCGCCGAACGCGATTTCACCGGCTTCCAGATCGCGGGAATCTTCAACATCGTCCAGGACTTGGAAGGCGTGCAGTCGGCCGGAATCTTCAACATCGCGCGGGAGGTGCACGGATTCCAGATAGGCGTGGTCAACGTCGCGGACAGCGTCTTCGGTCTCCAGGTCGGGCTCGTTAACATCGTTATCAACGGCATAAGCGACATGGGCGTCTGGGTCGAGGATTCGGGTTCGGCCTACGCCTTCATGCAGCGGGGAACCTCGAATTTCTACACCCTCGTCTACGCGGGCGCTCCGAAGGACGACTGGTTCGTCACCGATGAGAGGATCTCAGCCGGCCTCGGCGGAGGTTTCAGGATCGGAGGCTACCGTCGCTGGGAGCCCGCGTTCGACTTCGACGTTTCAGCCAAAGCCAGAATCGATTCGGACGCCATCCAGACGGCTTGCGAGGACGGAACCTGGTACTTCCCCAAGGTTTTCCCGAGCGCGCGCGCTTCCATCCGCCTGCCGGTCGGCATAGGTCTGGCGCTGCACGCGGGCTATATCCTGGATGCCGAATACGAGGGGGGAAACAGCGTCCCCGAGGAGTTCCAAGAGGGCGATGCCTGGTCCACCAGCCTCCTGGGCGTGCACTGGACCTTCCATCCCAAGCTCTTCCTCGGTCTGTCCCTATAGCCGATCCTTGGAACCTTGATTCTCGGAGCCATGATTCAAGGATCAAAGTTCCAAGAATCAAGGTTCCTTGAAGAATACCGTCCGCGCGTTCTTTCCCTTCCGCGTCGGCTTCCGTTCGTCGACTCACTTGTACGGCTGCTTTCGGTAGCTGGCCCGTCCGGGGTCGGCGGCGCAGGCCAGCTGGTGCGCCTGCAAGGCGGCGAAAACCGCGAGCAGCTGATCGGGCCGCTCGTAGCGATCCAAGCCCGCCGCCTCCAGCGCGAGCATGAGTTCGTGCGTCGCCTCCAGAGTCGAAAGGCAAAGTTCGTCGGGCTGGCGTTTGATGAGCCAGCGGCTCCGCGCGGTGGGGGTGAACATCAGTCGGGGAAGCGACTGCAGCAACGGGCTGCACCTGAGCATTTTCTTGGCCAGCGGCCAGGTGGCATCCACCAGGAACACGAGCAGGCGCCGGTTCCCCAGCTCGGCCGAAGTCAGCCCTCCCTTGGACAGGTCGCGCGAGAGCGGCCCGGGATACAGTAGCATCGGCAGGTAGGCCGGATCGGCCAGCAGGTCGAGCACGCGCGGATTCCCGTCGAATTCCACGCCCATGACGATCTCGGCATCCTGGAAGGAGAGGGCGGTTAGCCTTCCCGTTCCCGATTTGACCTTCCTGACTTCGTGCGGGTGCATGAGGAAAACGAGCTTCACCGCCGAACGCATCGGCGGGACCATGGAGCAGAGGCAAGCCGTGGATGGACGGCGGCAGCGGAGGCAGATTTCTCTCACCCCCAAGGACTAGCACGCAGGAAGGTTGATGGCAAGGGTCGGCGTGCGGTCAGCGTCCGGCCGGCGTCCGGCCGGCATGCGGGACGCCCGCTTTTTGTTGACATAAAAGATCATCTATTCTATTATATCAATCAGGACCTTATTTAGTTCATTTGGGGGGCTCAATGGTCTCTGCGGGCACGAAATACGGATTGCGTTTCGCGGTTGAGCTGGCTATCCGCTGGGGCGAAGGGCCGATCGACGCCGCCAGCGCCGCGAAAAAACGCGGCATCCCCGAGTCGTATCTCCGCAAGATAGCTTCCGCGCTCAGGAAAACGGGCCTCGTGGCGGCCGATCGGGGACAGGCAGGCGGTTACCGTCTGAACCTCCCCCCTTCCTCCATCAGCGTGCTCGATATCTACGACGCCCTGGAAACGCCCGGTTCCGTTCCCGCGGGAAAGCCGGATCCGGTGGACGCCTGCTGGGAGAGCTTCGAACGCGAGCTGCGCGAACGGCTCGGCGGCACTTCGCTCGAGGACATAGCCCGATCGTTCCCGGAAGGGCCGTCGGATTGGAATATCTGAGGATAGGAATTATTGACCGGGAAATACCGGAGGAGGCTCGGATGCGGATAGCGGCTAACATCACCGAACTGGTAGGCAATACCCCGCTGGTGTACGTGGACAGGATCAACGACGGCAAGGCGCGGATCGCCTTGAAGCTCGAAAGCGCCAACCCGATGTCAAGCGTCAAGGACAGGATCGGCAAGGCGATGATAGACGACGCCGAACGTCGCGGGATCCTCAAACCGGGCGGCATCATCGTCGAACCGACGAGCGGCAATACCGGCATCGCCCTCGCCTTCGTCGCCGCCGCGCGGGGCTACCGGGTCATATTGACCATGCCAGAAACGTTCAGCCTTGAAAGGCGCAAGCTCCTCAAAGCGCTCGGAGCCGAGCTCGTGCTCACCGAAGGCGCGAAGGGCATGAAGGGAGCCATCGCCGCGGCCGAGGAGATCACCGCCCGTACGCCGGGAGCCTTCATGCCGATGCAGTTCGACAATCCGGCCAATCCCGCAATCCACCGCACCGCGACGGCAAAAGAAATCTGGGAGGACACGGACGGAAAGGTGGACATCTTCGTGGCCGGCGTCGGGACGGGGGGTACGGTTAGCGGCGTCGGCGGCTTTCTCAAGGAAATGAAGCCTTCAGTGAAGATATACGCGGTCGAACCGGTCGATTCTCCCGTTCTTTCGGGCGGACAGGCCGGTCCGCACAAGATCCAGGGCATCGGCGCCGGTTTCGTGCCGAAAAACTTCGACCGCTCCGTCGTCGACGAGATCCTGAAGGTGAAAACCGAGGATTCCGGCCAGACGGCCCGGGAGCTCGCCAAGAAGGAAGGTATCTTCGCCGGCATCTCTTCGGGCGCCAACCTCTGGGCCGCCCTCGAACTTTCCCGCAGGAAGGAGAACGAGGGCAAGCTCATCGTCGCGGTCGTCTGCGATACGGGCGAGCGCTATCTTTCCACCTGGCTCTGGGACGAATGATGAATTTCGCTTCCATCGCGCATGCCCCTCGAACTATACTCTTATGCACGATGGAGGGTTCCCATGGCCAAAACGACGAAAATTCCCCCGCGCTCGGAAGTCGCGGTTGCTGATACCTGGAATCTATCCGCCCTTTTTTCCGCCGACGACGCCTGGGACGACGCGCTCGGCCGCTACGAGAAACTGGCGGAGAATATCGAGGGCTACCGGGGCACTCTCGGAGCGTCGGGGGCGGCCCTTGCGGACTGGCTGGACTTCTGGAAGGAGCTCTCTATGCTGGAGGAGCGCCTTTCCTATTATAGCGAACTGAGGCAGACCGAGGACGAAGGCGCCAGCGAGTCGCGCGCGCGGGTCGGAAGGTTGGCCATGGCGGCCGCCAAGGCGCAAGCGGCCGCCGCGTGGGCGACTCCCGAGATACAGGCGATCGACGACAAGGCGATGGAGCGCTTCCTCGATGACGAGCGCATCGAAGAATACCGAATCTATCTGAAGAAGATGCTCCGCTGGAAAGCCCATATCCTCTCCGACAAGGAGGAGCGGATCCTCGCCCTCCAGAGCGAGGCCGAAGGCACACCGCGCGAAGCCTTCTCTGTGCTGACCAACGTGGACCTCGATTTCGGCTCCGTGGAGACCGAGGACGGTCCCCTCCCGCTCTCCCAGTCCACCTGGTCTTCCTTCATGGAGAAACCGGACCGCGACCTCCGCCGCCGCGCTTACGTCTCCTTCTATTCGGCTTACGAAAAGCACAAGACGACCCTCGCGGCCCTGTATTCGGGTTCGGTGAAGCAGGATGTCGTCAAAGCCCGCGTGCGCGATTTTCCCTCGGCCCGCGCCATGGCCCTCTTCGGCGACGACGTGTCCGAGGATGTCTACGACAACCTGGTCGCCACCGTGAACGCGAATCTCGCCCCCCTGCACCGCTATTACGACCTCCGCAGGAAGGCGCTGAAGCTGGACGAGCTGCGCCATTGGGACGTCTACGCGCCGATCGCTCCGGCCGCACGGAAGAGAACGAGTTGGGACGAGGCGGTGGAGCTGATAGGCGACGCCCTGGCACCCCTCGGCAACGAGTACGTCTCCACCCTCAGGGGCGGGCTCCTCGGCCGCTGGGCCGACCGCTACGAGAACAAGGGAAAACGCTCCGGCGCTTTTTCCGCGGGCAGCTATACGGGCGAACCCTATATATTGATGAACTACAAGGACGACGTGATACGCGACGTCTTCACCCTCGCCCACGAGGGCGGCCATTCCATGCACTCCTGGTATTCGGCCCGTTCCAATCCCTTCATGCACTACGGCTACACGATCTTCGAAGCCGAAGTCGCTTCCACCTTCAATGAAGAGCTCCTGTTCCGCCATCTGGAAAAGAAAGCGGAATCCGCTGAACTCAAGGCCTGGCTGGTGAACAAGCGGATCGATGACCTCCTTGCGACCTTATACCGCCAGACGATGTTCGCGGAGTACGAGGCAAGGACGCACGCGCTGCACGAATCCGGTACGCCGCTCACCGTCGACGTGCTGCGCGGGGAATACCGCTCGCTCCTGGTCAAGTATTTCGGTCCCGCGATGAAGCTCGAAGAAGCCAGCGACATGGAAGGCCTGCGCATCCCGCACTTCTACGGCGCCTTCTACGTCTACAAGTATGCCACCGGCGTTTCCGCATCCCTCGCCCTGGCCGAACGCGTTCTCTCGGGCGGCGCGAAGGAACGGGACGACTACTTCGCCTTCCTGAAGTCCGGAGGTTCGCGGTTCCCTATAGAAGCCCTGCGGGTCGCGGGGGTGGACATGGCGAGTCCCGTACCCGTGCGGAAAGCCTGCGAGGCTTTCGCCCGCATGGTGGACGAGCTGGAAAGCCTGATCGACCGATAGGCCGGACCGGGCGAGGCAAAGATGGAGACCCCATGACGGAAACCCGATGACGAACCCGAATCCGGAAAATGCGCTGCTGATCGTGACGGCGGTCCTCGCGTTCTCCGCCTCCCTTTCCGCGATCCTCAGTCTGTACCTGTTCGAACGGCGCTTCAGTTCGAGGAGCGCCGGCTGGATGGCGCTTCTGATGCTGGATTGCGCCGCCTGGTCGACCCTCAACGCGTTCGAGAATATCGCGAACGGATTGACGGTCAAGTTGATCATCGCGAATCTCCAGTATCTTCCCATCGCGGCCATTCCCGTCGTGTGGTACGGCTTGGGTTCTTCCCTCCGCAAGGAGGAACTCTCGGAAACCGGACGGAATCCGTCGCCCGCGATCTGGCTGCTGCCCGCCGCCACCTTTCTGCTCGTCTGGCTGGATCCTTGGCTCGGCCTCGTACGTCATTCGTTCCGGTTGCAGGAGCGGACCGGCTTCGCCGTTCTCGCCAAGTCGTTCGGTCCCTGGTTCTGGCTGCATTCCGCGTATTCCTATTTCTGGATCCTCGCCGGCACTTTCCTTATCCTCCGCTGCCTTCGAACCGGGAAGTCGACGAGCAGGACCCAGCTCGCCCTGCTGATCGCGGGCACGGTCCTTCCCGTCGCGGCGAACCTGCTGTACATCCTCGGACTCTTCCCCATCCCGGACTTCGATCCGACCCCCCTCGCGTTTTCCGTGACCGGGCTTCTTCTGGCGATCAACCTGTCGCGTTTCCGTTTCCTCACCCTCATCGGCGCCGCCCAGGCCGCGGCGATCGACCGTTTGCACGATGCGGTACTGGTGTTCGACGGAAGGGAAAAGCTCGTGTACGCAAACTCGGCGGCCAGGAATTCTTTCGGTATCGGCGCGGCGGATCTCGGAAAGAAGACAGATGAACTTGACCTGCCGACAGGGACAGGCGACCAATCCAGAGGCGACAGGCTCTACGAAAGCCGCGCCGCCAGGATACTCAGGGACCACCGCGATATGGGACAGGTGCTGACCCTGATCGACGTGACGCGGCGGGTCGGCGCCGAGCGCGCGCTTATCGCGGCCAACCGCGACCTGGAAGGGAAAATCGCCGAACGCACCAGGGAGCTGGAGGAGAGCGCCCTGAAGCTTTCCGAGGAACTCGAGCACCGCACGCGGAGCGAGCGGCAACTCTATCACGACGCTCTGCACGATCCCCTGACGGGACTGGCGAACAGGAATTTGGTGCTGAGCAGGATCGAACAGGCCATCCTGCATTCCCGACGCGACGCCTCGTTCGCCTACGGGGTCCTGTACCTGGATTTCGACGCTTTCAAGAACGTCAACGACAATTACGGCCATGAGACCGGAGACGCCTTCCTCCGCGACGTATCGCTGAGGTTCAAGCATTGCGTACGGGAGACGGACACCGTCGCCCGCATCGGCGGAGACGAATTCGTGATACTGCTGGAGAGCGTCGGCAGTCCCACCTACGTAGGCGAGATCGTGGATCGGATCGTCGACGAATTATCCGTGCCGCTCAACTTCGGCCACAACGCGGTGGTCCCTTCCGCGAGCATCGGTGTGCTGAACGGCCGGCCGGATTATTCCAGACCCGAAGAGTGCCTCCGGGACGCCGACATCGCGATGTACACCGCCAAGGTCGCAGGGAAAAACAGAAGCGTGGTGTTCGCGGAGGACATGCGGCTGCAGTACACGACGCAGAACCGCCTGCTGGGAGACCTCCGCCTCGCCCTATCCTCGGGCGGCATTACCCTCGCCTTCCAACCCATCGTCCATATGGACGGGAAGCCGGCCGGTTGCGAAGTCCTTGCGCGATGGAGGCATCCTGAATTCGGCCCCATCGGTCCGGACCGCTTCATTCCGCTCGCGGAATCTTCCGGGCTCATCGTACCGCTGGGAACCCTCGTCCTCCTGGAAACCCTGAAGACCGCGGCAGCCCTGGTGGAAGCCGGTTTCATAAAGATCCGGGACCGGAAAAGCGACTTCTTCTTTTCGGTGAACGTCTCGGCCATCCAGCTGAGCCAGCCCGATTTTATGGAACTGATACTCTCCTCCATCGACCGGCTTTCCCTCCCCCGTTCAATGATCCATCTGGAAATCACCGAAACGGCGATCATGGAGAACCGGGAGATGATCATCGCGGTGGTCGAGCAGCTTGCCGCGGCCGGCGTTCCCTTCAAGATCGACGATTTCGGTACGGGATATTCATCCCTCGGCTACCTCCACCGGATTCCCATCGAATCGGTCAAGATCGACCGCAGCTTCATAGAGCGGACCGGCGTCTCCGGAGGAACCGCTTCCGCCTCCGACGGACTCGTGCGCGGCATCATTTCCCTCGCCCATGAGCTGGGCAAGACCGTCGTGGCCGAAGGCATAGAGACGGCGGCCCAGGCCGACCTGCTCCGCAGCTACGGTTGCGATTACGGCCAAGGCTATTTCTTCAGCAAACCCCTGAGCGAAGCGATGCTGACTCTCTCATTCAATCCTGACGTCGCCAAGGATAGAACGTAGAATGGAAACCACACGGATCGACATCGAGACGAGAGCCGTCCGCCGATCCGTTATCGTCTCCTATTTCATGAGCGCGGGCGCGGAAGAAATAGGGGATCGGATGGAGATCGGTCCGGATTCGGGAGTACGCGTCGGGCCCGAAAAAACGGTATCTCTCGGATCGATCGACATTCCTTCGGTGGACCTCGCATTTTACGGGGAGAAGGATCGGACGGAACGCCTCGTTCAGGACTTCCGAGCGCGTTTTCTGACGGCCGGAGGCTGAGACCCGGCCGCGCCCAAGCCCCGAGCGCCTGAGCCGGGAGCGCCGGGCGCCTGGGCCGGGAGTGCCGCGCCGAACAGCGGGACCTTCGCAGTCCTCGGCCGATAGGACAGCACCGACCTGATCCGGCCGCCCGCATCGATTTTCCGACGCTACGCTTCCAAGGAAGCCATGAGGGCGAAATAGCTTTCGGGCGATCGATTCCGGTTGAGATCGTACCAAGCTTCCGATGTCGCCGAGCTCATTACGTCAAGCAGCTTGAATACCTCACGGGCGAATTCGAGGGGCGCGAGGCCGGAAGCCGTGACGAGGTCGCGGTCCGTGACCGCGCCGTATTCGCGGTAAAGCGCTTCCCCCCGATACAAGGGACAGAGCTGTTTGAGGAATTCCAAATTATTGCTCGTATGGGCGCGTTCATCCAGTAACCCTTCGCGCCCGAGCGCGATCGTCGCCCCGCAGATGGCCGCGACGGGCAAGTCCGCTTGCAGAAAGCGCCGCGCCAGGCCGAGCGCTTCGGCATGGGCGCCGGCGTCCATCCAGGAATCGCCCCCCGGCAGGACGAGAAGCGCCGCGGTATCGGTCTGAACGGAATCGGGAGTCAAATCCGGGATGATTCGGAGTCCGCCCATCGTGACGACCGGTTCCCGTCCGGCTGAAAATGTCTTCACGTCGATTCGCTCCGCTCCTGTCCTGAAGTAACGGGCCGAAGCGAGTTCCGCGGTCAAATAACCGATTTCCCAATCGGCCATCCCTTCGAATGCGTACACGTACGCGATTTTCCTATGCATGGCGTGCCTCCTGTGCGTGTACAGCTTACTATCGCGATGTGTCAGGTTATGTCATACTTTAACCGGAAAAACATGAATCGCATCGACCGGACGCTCTCCATCTTGCTCTTGCTCCGCGGCGGAAGGGCCGTCTCAGCCGCAAACCTCGCACGTAGATTCGAAGTCTCGGTCAGGACGATCTATCGGGATATAGAAATCCTCGGGGCCCAAGGAGTTCCGATATATTCGGAGATGGGCCGCACCGGCGGATTCAGGCTGCATGAGGGCTATTTCCTGCCGCCGGTAGCTCTCGGCGCCGAAGAGGCGATCACCCTCATTCTCGGCCTCCTGATCCTGAAACGGCTCAGAGTCGCGCCGTTCCCCGCGGAAGCCGAAACCGCGGAACGGAAGCTCATGGCGGCGCTTCCCGCGGATACCCGCGATCGGGTTTCCCGCGCCGGGCGCTTCATCGGCTTCGAAAGCGTGCCTGCCGATCTCCTGCACCGCGAGGACGATAATCCTGAAGTCCCCCGATCATCGCCCGGCACCGAGACGGCGGTCGTCGGCTTGTTCCTGCGTTCGATATTGGACCGTTCGCGGGTGCGGCTCCGGTATTCGGCTTCGAGCCGGGAAGAAGCGCCTTACGCCGAAGTCGAACCTTACGCGGTTCTGTGGGATCGCGACCGGTGGTATCTGGCGGGGAGGAAAACGGCCGGGAACGGAGAACTCCGGATGTGGCGGGCGGATCGCGTATCCGACCTCAAGCGGGGTCCTTCGCTCAAACCGACGCGGAACGATTTCGACGTGGCGGATCTTCTTGAACGGAAATGGATGCGCGGCGCGATGGTTCGCTGGACGCTGAACAACCCGGCGCGCGTCGCGATGACCGGAAGGCAGGCGGGGCTACTCAAACGCGATTGGTACTACGGATCGGCGGTTTTTTCGGAAGAAGCGGACGGCCGGGTGGTGATGACCTACGGCGAATCCTATCCGGAGGCGGCGACCGAACTTGTCCGATGGCTCGGGCCGGGCGCCGAACTTTTGGAGCCGAAGGAATGGAGGCCGCTCGTGGTTGAAGAACTGCGGATAATGTTGGCGACCCATTTAAAATAAAAGTTGGCTTCCGGAGGAATTCGGGGAATAATGAACGCATGTCCGCCTTGGCGCTTCGCCGAACGCATTTTATAGCCCACTCCGATCCTTCCATCCGCCTTCTCGCCCTGAGGGAGCTTGCGGACGCGGGGGAGGACGATCCGGAAGTCAGGCGGGCAAAAGCGGAGATTCCCGACACTCCGGGCGTCCGGGCCGTCATGAAGGATATGCGCCCGGACGGTTGCTGGATCCAGAAGGACACGCGCACCGGCAAGGAATTCGGCGCGGGGGTCGAATACGGAGCCTACGCCAGCACGCACTACCGCCTTTCGTATCTTGCCGAACTCGGACTTGACCGGAGCGATCCCCGGATCGCTGTCGCGGGTGATCGCTACCTCAACCTGCAGTCCGAGGACGGCGATTTCTGGGCCCACATGTCGTGCCTCCTGGGCTTGAACCTGCGCACGTTCGCAAAACTCGGCTATCGGGACGATCCGCGCGTACTGTCTTCCCTGGAGCTTCTGCTCCGGACCGAACGGCCCGATTCCGGGTTCCTGTGCGATATGCATGAGAAGCCTGATCGAGGACCATCGGGTCGGCTCATCAAACGCCCGAAAAGCTGTTTCCGGGGCGCCGCGAAAGTCCTGTCCGCATTCGCGCAATTCCCCGGGCACCGCGCTCATCGCCGCGTCGCCTCCCTCGCGGAGTATTTCCTCCGCAGGGAAGGGATATTCAAGAACTCGGCGCCGGCCGAATACGCGGTCCGCGACGTCGCCGAACCTTCCTTCCCTTTTACTTGGAGCGCCGATGTCGTGCAGGTCCTCTACGCGCTCGCTTCCTTGGGTTACGGCGCGGATCCCCGGCTCGAGCGGGCGTGGCGAATTCAGGAGACGCTCAGGGATCAGGACGGTTTCATCCCGGTGTCCTGGGTTCCCTCCAAATCGCCATGGAAGCCGGATAAGCGGGGAAGGCGTTCGGATTGGATAACCCTGTACGCGGACATCGCCGTAAAACGGAAGGGGAACTGACGCGCCGTCCGAAGCCCCGGTGAATCAAATCGAGAAACAAGGGTTGGAAGAAAAATCATTGACAAATAATGACCGACGGTTATATACTTACCGTGATTTATAAGGAAGGGCGGCCATGGGCATAACCGAACGGAAGTCGAGGGAGAAGGAAGAACGCCGGCAGCTCATCCTGGAACGGACCAGGGCCCTCGTGCTTGAGCGCGGAGTTCCCGCGCTGAGCATGCAGGACATAGCCGACGCGGCGGAGCTGAGCAAGGCCACCCTATACCTGTATTTCGAAAGCAAGGAAGCCCTGCTCGCCGAGATCCTGAACGAATCGTCCGATGCCTTCGTCGCTTATGTCGAAGAACGGCTGGAAGACGCGGATACGGGCCTCGCGGCCCTGCGCAAGCTTTGGGCAAGCTACCTGAGCTTCTTCGGAGAATCCCGCGACGTCTTCGTGCTCACGGGCATCATGAATTTCATCGATCCTTCCAGCTTTTCGGATGCCGTTGGTGGAACCGGTGAAGCCGGTGAAACCGGTGAAGCCGGTGAAACCGGTGAAGCCGGTGAAAAGATGGCCGCGCGGAAGCCGATACGGAAACTGCAGGACCTCATCGCCCGCATCGTCGAGCGCGGGGCGAAGGACGGAACCCTGGTGCCGACTCTCCAGAGCGACAAGATCGCGCGTACGGCCATGCTCATAGCCACAGCCATCATCGACAACGTGGCCCGCCTCCCCCGCGACGCGCGGGACACGCGCCTCATCAGGGAGGAAATGCGCGGCACCTTCGAACTCATGCTCCGCGGCGTCGCGGCCGAAGGCTGCGACAAAGCCCTGCTCACCCTTCCGCCCGAATGAAGGCGAACGGGCTTCCGCAAAGAATCAGCAAGGATACTTGAGTCATACCGGAGGAATCCAAATGAAACGAATCGCAATCGCCGCCCTGCTCTCGATCGGCACGACGCTCCTATTTTCGCAGAACGCCGACGAGATCGTCCGCGCCTCGCGCGACCGGATCAAGTCCGAGTCCGTCTCAACACGTTCCCGCATGGTGATCAGCTCGAAAGACGGAACCACCACCGAACGCCTGGTCGACCAATACGCCGTGGAAGGCCCAGGCGGCCGCAAGACGCTCATCGTGTTCCAGAAGCCCGCGAGCGTCGCGGGCACCCGTTTCCTCACGATCGAAAATCCCGGCAAGTCCGACGACCGCTGGATCTTCCTTCCCGCCCTCGGCAAGGTCCGCCGAGTCTCCGCGGGGGAAGGTTCGGGCAGCTTCATGGGCTCCGATTTTTCCTACGACGACGTCTCCTCCGCCGACCGCGGGGTGGAGGAGGACGCGCACGTCCTGCTGCGCGAAGAAGAGCTCGACGGAAAAGCCTGCTGGGTCATCGAGTCCAAGCCGAAGGATTCCGGCTACCAGTATTCCCGGATGGTGTCCTGGATCCAGAAGGACAGCTCCATCGCCCGCAGGATCGAAATGTTCGACAAGAAGGGGGCCCTGCTAAAGATCCTCGAACTCGGAAAGATAGAGGATATACAGGGGCGGCTCACGCCCAAGACCACCAAGATGGCGAACGCGCAGACCAAAACGTCCACGACCATCGAAGTGGAGATCCTGAAATACGACGATAAGATTCCCGAGGGAGTGTTCACCACCCGCTACCTCGAGACGGGGAGGCCGTAATGAGCGCGATAAAGCTTTATACTGACGAATCGAACAAGACCGCGCGCCGGACCGGCTCCCGCCTCGCGATCCTCGTCCTCGCCGTATCCATCGCTGTCTTCGCGGTACTTCCCGCCGCGGCGGAAGAAGGTTTCGGCTTCGGCGACCTGTCCGCGGACACGGAGGAGGTATCGGGAGCCGGGACGCTCGCCCCGGCCTCAGGCGTCGGCGTCGCGGGAAGGGCGGACTACGACACCACCGCTTTCTTCGCCGCTGCCGACGCGGTCGCCGACACGCCCCTTTCAGGAATCCCGACCGCCAGGCTCGACTTCAAGGCGCAGGGCGCCTCGGTGGACGCCGCGCTCAGACTCAAGATCAACGAGGCCATCCTGAACGACTCGCCCGAGTCCCTGCTGGACGAAGCCTCGGTCCGGATCGATCTCGGCAAATTGGACCTGGAGGGAGGCCTGTTGAAGCGTTCCTGGGGAAAGGCCGACAACGAGGGTCCCCTGGACGTCCTTAACCCCTACGACCGCAGCGACCTCAGCGTCACCGAAATCCTCGACCGCAAGATCGCCCAGCCCATGCTCTGCGCGACGGTCGCACTCGGTTCGTTCTCCGAACTGGAAGCGGTCTTCCTCCCCGGTTTCGAAGGCCACCGCATAGCCGCGGAGGGCATCTGGGCGCCTGCGGCAGTCAGGAGCCAGAAGGTGGCGGCGAAAAGCCAGATCTATGACGGCTTGTACGCGTCAAATTACGCGGCTGCCTGGTCCGCCGCCTATTCGGCCGCATACGCGCAGATCCTCGCCCTTAATTCGGCTTTGACCGCGGCCCAAGCCAGTTCGGCCGCGACGGCGCAGGCAGAACTCGCCATTACATCCCAGTCCTCCGCCATCGCCGCGCAGGCGGACGCAGCCGCGGACGGGATGGTCGCGGATATGCTGGATTACCCGGATACCCGGACGCTGGAGTACGCCCAGGGCGGGATGCGCTTCACTACGACGCTCGCCGGAGCCGACCTCGGTTTCCAGTATTTTTACGGCTCCCTCCCGACTCCCGTCGCCTCGGCCGACCCCGGAGCCTTCGTCGCCAACGGATACCGCGTGCCGATCGGGTATAATCGCTACCACCAGGCGGGAGTCGATCTGGCGACGGTGCTCCTGGGCCTGAACCTGCGGGCGGAGCTGGCGGCCAACGTCACCGAAGACCTGGAAGGCGACGATCCGCTGACGACGAATCCGGCCGTCGCCTGGGCCTTAGGCTTCGACCGTGATCTCTTCGCGGGGATCAGCCTCAACGTCCAAGGTTCCGGCAGCCTCCGCCTCTTGGACGACAAGGTCGGCACGGGAGCGTCCGACGTGGAGAAGGATACCGAATCCGTGAAGACGCGCGTGCTGGCCACCATCATGCAGAAGCTCCTCAAGGATACGGTCGAATGGAAGATGACGGCCGTCTACGATGTCCAGGACGGGGGACTTCTCCTGAATCCGACCCTGGCCTTCATCGCGGGCGACGCGCGGATCGAAGCGAAGGGCGGATACTTCACCGGCGGAAAGGACAGCGATCTCGGCCAATTCGCCGATGCGTCCTACGCCAGGATTTCTTTTTCGTACGCGTTCTAGCGTACACAAGGAAAAAGTATGGAACGTTTTTTCAAGCGGCCACTCGCCATCGTACTGGTCATCGCCGCGATCACGGTCTTCTTCGCCCTGCAGCTCCCGAAGGCCCGGCTGGACAACAACAACTTCCGCTTCGTGCCCAGGAACGATCCGGAACGCCTCGCCGCGCTGAAAATCGACGAGGTCTTCGGCAGCCAGATGCTCATCCTTGTCGGTCTTGAGCGCAGGGGGCAAACCGTGCTCGACGCGGATTTCCTTTCCAAGGTCCGCGAGTACGGAAAAAAGGTCGAAGAACTACCAATAGTCGATTCGGTAACCTCCATCGTCACCACCGATTACATCGGCGGTTCGGCCGACGGGATCGCGGTAGTGCCCATGGTGGGCGATGATTTCACGGGAACGCCCGGGGAACTCGCCGCGGTGAAGGACCGGCTGCTGGAATGGGACATGTACCGGCGGACCCTCGTCTCCGACGACTTTTCGGCAACCCAGATCATCATATCGCTGGACCTCAGCGCGGACAACGCAGGAACGTCCCAGGCCACGGAAACCTACCGCCAGGTGAAGAGGCTCGCCGGGGAGGCGGGCTTCAAGGGAACCGCGATCCATGTGACGGGCATGCCCGTGTTCAGCTCCGTGATCAACGACGCCACGAGCGCCGATCTCCGCATGCTGGTTCCCCTGGTGATCCTCGCGGTGCTTTGCGTTCTGTTCCTTTCCTTCCGCCGCATCGGCGGCATCGTCCTTCCCCTGCTGACCGTCGTCATCTCATCGATCTGGGCCATCGGCGCGATGGCCCTGTTCGGGGTCAAACTCTCGATTATCTCCACGATACTGCCCGTGATCCTCGTCGCGGTCGGCAGCGCCTACGGCATCCACGTCGTAAGCCATTACTACGATACGGTCGCCGGGATGAGGAACATGGGCAAGGAGGAGCACCGGAAAATCCTCTTCCGAACGATGGAGAAAATCGGAAGGCCCGTGCTGCTCGCGGCCCTCACGACTTTCGCGGGTTTCGGTTCGCTCTGCTTCACTTCGGTCGTGCCCATCTTCGAGTTCGGTATCTTCGCCAGCTTCGGCGTCATCGTCGCCTTCGTCGTCTCGCTCACCCTCATTCCTGCCCTCCTCCTCCTCCGGGGCCCCGACCGCAAGGTCCGGAAAGCCGAGGGGCGGAGCGAAGAAGGTTCGAATACCCTGAGCGCCAGGCTCGCCGATTTCTTTTGCGTCATCGCGAGGAAGAAGAAGACGACCCTCTTCGTCGGCTTCGCCGTCACGGCGTTCTCGGTGATGGGAATTTCCCGACTCGTGATCGACAACGTGATGGTCGAATACTTCCGTAAGGACTCTCCCATCGTGAAGTCCGACGAATACATCCGGAAATATTTCGGAGGCACCAAAAACATTAGCGTGGTGGTCCGCGGCGAAAAGCCGGGCGACGTGCTGATGCCGGACGTCCTGGCCGCGATGGACGGGCTGTCAACCTACCTCATGACGAAGGTTCCGGAAGTCGGCAAGACGACGGGCTTCACGGACCTGGTCAAGCGCATCAACCAGGTCTTCAATGCGGACGAAAGTCCTGACGGTCTTTCCCGGACTGTCGGCGCGGCCGCCCTGGAATCCGATTCCGGCTTCGGTTTCGGCTTTGCGGAGGCCGGATCGGCTGAAGACGGAACGGCGGCACCCGCAGGCGCGTTGGCGCCCGCGGAGGCGATGGCGGAGGCGACGGCGCCCGCGGAGGCGATACCTGCCGGGCCGTCCGGAAGCCTCGACCAACTCCGCTTGGTCACCCTGCTGTCAGAAGCCCTCGCCCATGGTTCGGAACGCGGAATGTCGGGCGACGAACTCGTCGCGGCACTCGCGAAGGAGACGAATTACCGGGGAGCGGCCTATTACGAGATCCCCTCCGATCCGGCCCGCTATGCGAAGGAAGACGCCGAAGGGCTGAAAGCCCTGATCGGCAACTATCTGGTCCTGCTTTCGGGCGACCTGAGTTCATTTGCGGACGATCCGCTTGAGCCGACATCCGTCCGCATGAACGTACAGCTCAGGACTGTCGGACAAAAGGACACGGACCGCGCGATCCTGGCTATACGCGAATACGTCGCGGAAAATTTCCCTGAACGGGTGACTGTGGAGATCGGAGGAAACGCGCTCGTGGAAATATCGCTGAACAACCTGGTGGTCCGTTCCCAGCTGAGTTCGGTGGCCAGTTCCCTGCTCATGGTCTTCCTCATCCTCGCTTTCTATTACCGATCCGCAATCGCGGGCCTCATCGCCCTGACGCCCCTGGCCATCTCGATCCTGATCAACTTCGGCGTGATGGGCTACTTCGGGGTCAAGCTCAACATCGGCACGGCGATGGTCGCCTCGATCGCGGTCGGAGTAGGCATCGACTATATCATCCATTATATGGCCGCTTACCGCCACGAATACCTGCGAAAGAAGGAAGGCCGGGACTTCCTGCGCCGCACCTTCCTGACCTCAGGCAAGGCCATCATCTTCAACGCGGCTTCCGTCGGCGCGGGTTTCGCCGTTCTCGCCTTCTCCCGCTTCAACATGCTCGCCTACTTCGGCGGACTCGTCACCCTCACCATGGCGACGAGCTCCCTCGTGAGCCTGACCGTGCTGCCGGTGCTGCTCGATGTCCTGAAACCCGCGTTCATCCGAAAGGCAATGCCCTTCGATGATTTCGAAGCAGGAGGGGAAGACCGCTGAACGCCTCTTCGAATAATACGCGCATGGCCTGAAGCGCCGCGTTGTCCGCGCTTCCCTCCATGGCTTCCTAGGGTATGAAGCGCCGCGCGCGGCCGGGCCGTACCTGGTCCATGGATACGGACGAACTCGTGCCGACCGATCCCGTATCGGCCGCGGCGCGGACACTGCTCGGCGTAAATTACCTGTTCCCCTACCAGCGCCTCGTGGTGGCGAATCTTCTGGAGGCGGCGGCGGCCGCCGGCATCGGCATCAGATGGCCCGAGGGAGAGTCGGCGAAGGGCGCGGCCTTCGAGGAAGGCGTCGATCGGTCGGCGCCCGAGGAAGGGGAGGTCCAGGAGTCAGGCGCCGAACTCGGCCGCCAGATCGTGATCCTTCCGACGGGCGCGGGAAAATCGCTTTGTTTCCAGCTTCCCGCCCTCCTGCTGGATCGGCCAACCCTCGTGCTGTATCCCATTCTCTCGTTGATGGCCGATCAGGAGAGGCGGCTCTCGGAACGCGGTTTCGCGCCCGTCGTGCTGCGCGGCGGCCAGGACGCGGAAGAACGCCGGCGGATCTGGAACCGGCTTGAGTCGGGCGACGCGCGGTTCCTTATCGCGAATCCCGAGGTCCTGCTCACGGACCAGGTGATGCGGCGGCTGGGAAACATCGGCATCGCCCACCTCGTGCTGGACGAGGCACATTGCGTGTCGGAATGGGGTGAAAGCTTCAGGCCGAGCTACCTGAGGGTGGCGGAAATCCTGGAAGCAACCCGGGCGCCGCTCGCGACGGCATTCACCGCGACGGCCTCCCCCGCGGTTCTGGAAAAAGTCCGCCGCTACGCCTTCGGAGAAGCGGGGGCGCGCTTGGTGATGGGCGATCCCGACAGGCCCAATATTGATTACTCGGCGCGCGGGGCAGTCCTGAAGGACCTGGCCGTGCGGGACCTGCTCCGGGCCTACGAACGCCCCGCCATCGTCTTCTGCTCATCCCGCGCGCGGACCGAACGGCTCGCCCGCTTCCTGATCGCGGAACTTCCCGAGAACGAAACCCGCTTCTACCACGCGGGTCTCGAACGGGCGGAAAAGGACGCGGTCGAGCGCTGGTTCTTTTCCAGCGGCCGCGGGATACTCACCGCCACCTGCGCATACGGAATGGGCGTGGACAAGGCGAACGTGCGCACCGTGATCCACCGCGACTGTCCGTCCACCGTCGAGGCTTACCTGCAGGAATCGGGGCGCGCGGGCCGGGACGGCGCGCTCTCCCGCGCGATCCTGCTCTGGGGTCCGGACGATGATCGCGCCCTTGCACGGATGGAGCCGGGTCCATCGCGGGAACGCTTCTCCGCCCTGCTTTCCTGCGCGCGGGAATCGCTTTCATGCAGGCGGAAAGGCCTGCTCGCGATGCTCGGCGCGCAGGACGTAGCCTGCGTCGGTCAGCTTGACGGGCCCGGTGCCGGGGCCATGCCGACGGGCGGCTGCGACGTCTGCAGGGGCGAAGCCTCGGCGGAGCTCCGCGAGCGCGCCTCCTTCACCGGCTTCATAGGACGCAACCGGCTCCGCCTGGATGTGCCCGCCGCCGCCCGCAGGGTCGCTTCGACCTTACGCGACGGCTGGACGGACGAGGCGGCGATGCGAGTCTTCAGGAGGCTCGTGCTGGACGGCGAACTCGCCGAATCCAAGCTTCCCTGGCTCAGGGGAAAGCTCTATCCGCGTTCCATGGAAAAGTAACCTCTCTGAAAACCCGCAGGCTACCTCGGATCGGATCTCCGTTCAGGATGCGGCCGGAACCTTCCTGGTGACGATCACGTCACAGCCCAGTCCCAGCACGTCCGCGATCGCGACCTGCCCCGCGGACACGGGAGCGGTCAACCGAGTCCTCCGGATTTCCTCGATCACGGGGAAAATCATCGCCTTGGGTACGGGCTTGGTGAGGCGGACGCTGGCCAAGGGGCAGCATCCGTTCAGGACGAGCACCGAGGTGGCGATGTTGCGCAGCGGAGAATACAATTCCTGCTCGACGAATTTTCCGCCTTTCGCACAGAACGCGCCTTCTACGGTAAGGAGCTTGCCGTCCTCTATGGAGGCCTCCAGACCACAGCCGCGGGGACAGGCGATGCAGGTATATTCTTTCAGCATAGGACGGAGACCTCCAGCTTGCCGGTTCCCGCCAAGGCGGAAGCCTTCATCGGAATCCGGATCATCTCGGCCGGGATGGCTTTGTCGAGCTTGACGGCCTTGATCACATTCCCATTTTGGATAATCCGGATTTCGCAATGCCCGAACGGGCGCCTGACCCGCAGCGACAGGGTGAAATCGGCGGAAGAGCTGATCTTATGCGGTATGGCATACAAGACGGATGCGTCGCCCGTGATCTGGATAGGACAGTCGGGCAACGCTTCTCCCCGGAGGTAGCGGGCGACCGAGGCGGCCAGTTTTTCGGCCTCCAGCGATACGAAGTCGACCAGATCGTGCACCTGCAGCACGTTTCCGGCCGCGAACAGCCCCGGGACGCTTGTCCGGTAATTCTCGTCCACCACAGGTCCCTTGGTTCGCCCGTCCAACACTGTGCCTGCCATGACGGAAAGCTCGTTCTCCGGGATCAGACCTACCGACAGGATCAGCGTATCGCAGGCCCAATACTTTTCCGTTCCCGGAACCGGATCCATGTTCCCGTCCGTTTCGGCGACCGTGACGCCTACCAGGCGGGAGCGGCCCTTGATGTCGGTCACGGTACGGCTCAGGAAAAGGGGAATTCCATAATCTTCCAGGCATTGCCGGATGTTGCGCGGCAGGCCGCTGGGGTACGGAAGGATTTCGAAGACGGCCTTCACCTTGGCGCCCTCCAGGGTGAACCTGCGCGCCATGATCATGCCGATGTCGCCCGAGCCGAGGATGACGACTTCCTTGCCCACCATCGTGTTGTGCAGATTGATGTAGGACTGTGCGACTCCGGCGGTCCAGACGCCCGCCGGCCGGTTTCCCGGAATGCCGACGGCGCCCCGGGTGCGCTCGCGGCAGCCCATGGCCAGCACGACGGCCCCTGCCCGGAACTCCAGGATGCCGGCCCGGGTGGACGCGGTCACGAGCCGATCCCCCGTGATGCCGATGACCGTAGCTTCCGTGAGGTACGGTATTCCCATTTTTTCCACAAGGTCGATGAAGCGCTGCGCGTATTCCGGCCCGCTCAGGCTTTCCCTGAACCGGGTCAGGCCGAATCCGTCATGTATGCATTGGCGCAGGATGCCGCCCAGGTTCTGTTCGCGCTCCAGGATCAGGATGTCCGCGATACCCAGCGCGCGCAGTTCGACCGCTGCGGCGAGGCCGGCCGGGCCGCCTCCTATGATGATGACGTCTTTATTTTCCATTGGATTACTCCCGCACCCTTCCGGTGAACATCGCCGAGCCCTTAAGGTTGAAAAGGACTTCCGTGACCCTCCGCCCCGTCTCGTCCTGGATCAGCTTGGCGATCCGCGTCTCGCAGTAGCCGCCCTGGCAGCGGCCCATGGTCGCCCGGGTCCGGTTCTTGATGGCGGCCACGGTGCATACCCCCAGGGGATTGCGGATGGCCTTGAGTATTTCGGCCTTGGTGACGCATTCGCAGCGGCAGACGATCTCCCCGTAATCGGGATCCTGTTCGATCAGTTTCTTCTTTCCGGCGAGATCCTGCTCGCTGAAACGCAGGGGAGCCTTCCGCCTCGGTTCGAATGCGGGATTCGGGACAAGCCTTTCCCTCTCCGCCATAAGTGCGACCGCGCGGCGGGCCAACGGAAGGGCGCTCGTCAATCCGGGAGATTCGATGCCGACCAGGTTGATGGTATTGGGAGCCTCCCGGCGCGCCTCGCAGACGAAATCCAGGATTTCGCCGGTCGCCGGATCCACGAGCTTCGGCCGGATGCCGGCGAAGCTGCGGATGAAGTATTCGCGCTTGACCTGGGCGAACATCTTCAGCCCGTCGGCGACCAGGCCGTCCATCTGCTTCCTCGTGACGCTGAAGTCATCAAAATCCTCGGTTATGTACGAATCGGGGCCGATCAGCACGTTGCCGTGGACGGTGGGCGTGGCGTGCGTTGCGAAGCCGCCCTTCGGGTTGGGCGCGGGATACACCGGCATGTTCAGGAAGGCGCCGGCCTTCTTGTCCAGGATGATGTACTCCCCCTTGAAGCCGCGGATGACGTAACCGCCGATGCCAAGCATCGCCGAGATCCGCGCGCTGTTCAGGCCGGCGGCGTTCACCACCCATCGCGTCGTGAAGGTATCCCCGGTGGCGGTTACTTCGTGCATTCCGTCCCTACGGATTATTCCGGTCACTTCCCGGTCAAAGAAAAAATCGGCGCCGTTCTGCCCGGCGTTCTCGGCCAGGGCTATCGTATAGGCCATGGGATCCAGGATACCGGAAGAAGGCGAGTACATCGCGAACTCGCCGCCCGCGCTGGAGTCCAGCTCGTTCAGCCGCTTCCTGTCGACCATCTCCAGGCCGACCGCACCGTTCCCCTCGCCGACGGCCTTGAAACTCTCAAGGCTCGCCCGGTCCTGGTCGGTGAAGCCCACAACGAGCTTCCCGCTGCGCCTGAAGGGTACGCCGAGCTCCTCGGCTACGGCGTCGAATTCCCTGTTCCCCTCGACGCAGCAGAGGGCCTTCAGCGATCCCTTCCGGTAGGTGAAGCCGCCGTGCAGCACCCCCGAGTTCCGGCTTGAATTGCCGCAGGCGACATCCAGTTCCTTTTCGAGCACGCAGATCCTCAGCCGGTATCGCGAAAGTTCCCTCGCGACGGCGCAGCCGACCACCCCCGCTCCGATGATGAGAACGTCGTATCGATCAGCCATCGCATGCACCGCCTATTCCGAAGCTGCGGAGCGTGCGAAACGAACCGCAGGACCGGTATACTATGATCTTTCGCATAACTCAAATATGGTATGGCTATGGGGCCATAGTCCCAGACTATGGCCACGGCGGAGGCTGGATGGACCTCAAATACCTGCGCTACATAACGGAAATCGCCGACGAACGGAACATCTCCAAAGCCGCGCGCAAGCTGGGCATTTCGCAACCCTCACTTTCCATCCACTTGGCGAAACTTGAGGAAGAGCTTGGGGGGCCGCTATTCCTGCGGAACAGGAACGAGTTGGTCCCGACCGGAACGGGGGCGCTCTACGTGCGCACGGCCAGGGAAATGCTGCGGATGAAAGAAGACCTGTACCGCAGGATCTCCGATCTGACGCTCGGGGATTCGGGGTATATCCCCGTCGGGATATTCCAGAACATAGGCGGCCGCATGGTGGCTTCGGTATATCCGAAATTCGCGGCCCTCTATCCGAAGGTGCGCGTCGATATCACCGACGCCCGATTCCAAACCCTATACGAGGGCCTTATGAGGGATATCATCCGATTCGCCTTCGTCGCGCTGTTCAAACTGGAGGCTCCCGATCTGCAATTCGAAATCATCAAGGATGAGGAATTCGTACTTGCGCTTCCCGCGGATCACCCCTCCGCCGCGGCCGCCTCAGCTTCGACGAAAATCGATCTCGCGGGGATGATGTCGGAGCGATTCCTCCTTGCCCCGCCCGGCACCGTACGCAGGCAGGTGGAGGACGACCTGTTCGCCCGATCGGGATTCGAACCGAGGGTGAACGGCGAGGTCCACAACCTGCGGACCATGACCGAAATGATAGCCGCGGGCTCCGGGATAGGCCTCGTGCCGAGGGGCTACATCGATCCGTCCAGGAAGATCGCGTATTTCTCCCTGATCCAGCATCCCCGCTGGCAACTCGTCGCCGCATGGAAGGATAACGCGACCCTGTCCCTCGCCGAACGGGATTTCATCGAACTGGCAAGGGAATACTACGACGCCCACCATTCGTATCTATGACAAGGCTACTTCCGGGCGCCGAAGATCCGCGCGGCCTCCGTTGAAAGCGCCCTCGCCTCCTCCGCGCTTCCTACCACCGACTGAACCATGAGGCCTATAGGCGAGAGGTTCTTCGCCACGAGTTCGAAGTCGTCCTTGTCCAGCGGTCCCCGCAGGAAGATCCGCCTGCCTTCCTCCTGGATGCGTTTAAGGTATGGGATGAGGTCCGGCAGGCCCATCTCCCCGACATCCCGGTTGACCTGAAACACGCCGATCTCCTTGATCGAAAGGAAATCATCCAGCAGGAACAAGGACGAACTGTGCAGGTGGATTATGCTGTAGGGGAAGGCGCGGGCGATCCTGCGGTCCGCCTCCAGCACGATGTTCCGGTACAGGTCGGGCGAATAGACGGCCGTCGCGTCTTCCTGCATGCGGACCAGGGGGCCGGGCGCCCACATGGAATAGGCTTCGATGAAGTGCTCGCCGCGGAAAGGTACGGTGGCCGCGTGGTGGGCCTTCGTCAGGGCGATGAGGACTTCGGCCGCCCGCCCCGCGAACGCGGTCGCCTCCGCCGGATCCTCCATCAGGCCGATTATGGCTTCCGTGTGTCCGCGCAGGGCGCCCATCACGTCGGTGACGCCCCTGAGTATGGGAAGCCCCACCGGATACCGGCCCCCGGCCCGCTCGGTGAGCACCCGGACGAACTCGATGTACTTGCGGAACCAGGGGTTGTCCGCGGATTCCGCGGAAAGCGCGAGGCCCGAAAGTTCCTCCCAGGAGGCCATGCGCTCCACTGCCCAGACCGATTGGCCGCTGCGTTGCAGTGCGCATCCGAGCATGCCTTCCATCCACGGAATGGCCGAAACGGGACAAACGCCCTTGATGAAGTCGTCGTCCACTTCAAGGCAGCGCGCCATGAAGGCGTCGTAGTCGGGAAGGCAGCGCCGGGCATCCAGCATTTCCGGCTCGATAAAACCCTTTTCCTGGATATTCCGCAGGTCGGCGTAGCGCTGGAAGGGGAACCAGCCGCCGACGTCGAAGCCGACCATGGGCCGACTGACCGGCTTCATGTCCCAGAAATTCCGGTACAGTTCGAGCTTCCCGTCGAGTCGTTCATCCGGCAATTACGGGCTCCTTCAGATTACCTTCGTCGTCGAACAGAGGAGCCCGGGGTTCGCCGCAGGCTTCCAGCCCCGGGTACGCTCCCCGCTCCACGTCGGCGAAATACGCCTCCGAGAGCATCACGTATTCGATATGGAGGCTGTTCGCGATCCGGACCACCCGGACTTTCCCGGTGTCGACGCCGTTCAGGGTGCGTATGCAGGCCTGGACGGCTTCCTTGTCGTTCGCCACCACCATCGGGATCATGGCGGATTTCAGTACCGTGCTGGTCAGGCAGTTGGGGTACATCATTTCCGTATCCAGCTTGTCGAACAGGCGCCTGGTGATCACGCTGGCCAGCCCGACCCCCAGGCCGTTCCCGTGGGAAGGATCGGAAAGGTCGAGCATGCAGGTGCGCTGGACCTTCAGGCCGCCGGAGGCGTATTCGGTGGAGAAGGTGCCGGTGACGTTCGGGTCCACCCCGGTGCCGGAATAATTCTTCCCGATCTCGTCGACGATGAGGACGTCCGCCTCGCCGACAAGGAGTCGCGGCATCCGCCCGAAAGCCCATTTCAGGAGCTCGGGTTCCCGCTCCAGAATATCTTCCTTCGGGATGGCGACGATCCTGCAGGTTTCGTCGTAGGCGTTCTCGATGCAGGTCACGGCGAAGAGGATGGGCGCCTTTTCAAGGATCACCTTCGCGTTGGCCGGCAGGTTTTCCGCCATCTTCCCCATGCCGTCGCTATGGACGCTTTCCGCCCCTTCCCGTTTTCCGAGTCCTACGACCATCATCTTGCAGGGTCCGCTTTCGTAGTCGCCGCGGAAGGCGTTGTGCGGCTTAAGCCTGCAGGAAACGACGATGCCGTCGGCCTCGTACGCGGTCCTGTCCAGGTAGACGGGCTTTCCCAAGGACGAATGGCCCAGGAGGAGAGTTTCCATGCTGGACCTGATCGGGCAGCCCATGGAAGCTTCAGTAATTCCGTAACCGGCCAGGACCTGCAGCTGCCCCTCGGCCGTTGCGCCGCCGTGGCTTCCCATGGCGGGAACGATGAAGGGCGCCGCTCCCTTGGACCTGATGAAGTCCGCTATAGCCCGGGTGATGCGGTCGACGTTGGCGATACCCCGGCTTCCGGCGGTGATGGCGACGGACATGCCGGCCCTCAGCATGCCGGAAATCTCCGGCCGGGACAATTCGGCGAAGACGGCCGCCCGGATATCCTCCGGCGCGATGACGGGCCGGGGAAAATCCTGCCTCGCGCGGAACATTTTCGGAATCGCGGTATCCTTGAGCAGATCCGAAACTTTGCCGCCCTGCTTGATCTTCATGGTCGTCTCCCCGCTTCGAAACGTTCAAGGGTCCAGGAGGCTGCGCGGTCACTCAGGGTCAGGCCCAGGCCTGGACGGGTCGGGACGATCATGCGTCCGGCCGAGATTTCCAGCCGCTCGTTGAAAAGCGGTTCGAGCCATTCGAAGTGCTCCACCCAGGTCTCCTGGGGAAAGCAGGCCGCCAGATGTATATGGATCTCCATCACGAAGTGGGGAGCGATTTTCAGGAGCTTGTGTTCGGCGAGGGCGGCAATTTTCAGGAAGGGCGTAATTCCCCCGACCCGGGGAGCGTCGGGCATCAGGATGTCGACGGATTTCTTTTCGATCAGGCGCGCGTGTTCGGCGACGCTCGTGAGCATCTCTCCCGTGCCGATGGGGGTGGCCAGCTGCGCGGCGAGTTCGGCGTGGCCCTCGGCGTCGTATGCGTCCAGGGGCTCTTCTATCCATTCCAGGTTCAGTTCTTCGAGAATCCGGCCCATGCGGAGCGCGGCCGGGCGGTCCCACTGCTGGTTGGCGTCCACCATGATGGGAACGTCATCGCCCACATGGGCGCGCAGTGCCCGTACCCGCTTCAGGTCAAGGGCAGTATCCGGTTGTCCGACCTTGATCTTCACGCCGCCTATCCCGCGCGCGAGGGAACGGAAAGCGCCTTCCAGCACCTCCCCGATCGGCGCCTGGAGGTATCCGCCGGAAGTGTTGTAGCAGGGCACCGAAGCGCGGAAGGAGCCGATCAGCTTGGAGAGCGGAAGCTCGGCTTTTTTTGCTTTCAGATCCCAGAGCGCGGTATCCAGGGCGGCGATGGCCTGCAGGGCGATGCCGCTCCTTCCCGCCGACGCGCCGAGCCATACCAGCTTGTTCCAGAGGCGGCCGATATCGGCGCTTTCTTCGCCCAGGAGAATAGGCGCGATCTCCTTGGCGTGGGCGTACTGGCCGCCGCCGCCCGCGCGCAGGGAATAGCTGAAACCGAGTCCCGTCTGCCCGCTGCCATCGGCGATCTCGGCGATCAGGATCTGTACCCCTTCCAGCGGCTTCTGCCGTCCGGTGAGGACCTTGGCGTCGCTTACCGATTTTTCCAGGGGCAGATAAATGGAAGAAAGACCGATCCACGCGATTCTTCCGCCCATGGGGCCTCCTTGGCTTGAGGGTGCGCCCTGCCGGGCGCACAAAAAAGGACGGGGCTGCCGCGAACGACGGCCCCTCTGAATGCACGCTCTCCGGAAGCGCTATTTCTTGACTTCTTCCTTCTCGATCTTCGCGTTCATCATCAGGTTCTGGTACTTGAAGTAAGTGGTCTCCTGCTCAAGCATGTACTTGTTGGCGACCGCGGGGGTCATGTATTCGGCGCTGACCATGAACTTGTTCAGCTCCGCCTGGGCATCGGGATTGGCGGCGACCTTGGCGATCGCGTCGCTGAACCTGCCCACGATGTCCTGGGGCGTGCCCTTGGGGAAGAGGTAGTAGAAGAATTTGGGGAAGGACATGTTGACGCCCTGCTCCTTGAAGGTCGGAATGGTGGGTATCATCGGATTTCTGACGTCCGACATGACGCCGATGACGCGGAATTTGCCGGAGGCTACGTAGTCCTTGATGATGCCGTAGGAAATGCCGATAGCGTCCACCTGCTTTCCGAGGAGGGCGACAATCTTCTGGGCGGCCGAGCCGACGTCCACGACGTTGAGGTCAGCCCCGGTCGCATCCTGGAAGGCGAGGATCTGCAGATGGGTGAATCCGCCGGTCTCGGTGGCGAACCTCACCTTGCCCGGCTTGGCCTTGGCCGCGCTGATGTAGTCGTTCAGGTTCTTGTAGGGGGAGGTGGCGTTGACCACGAAGATGTTGGTGTTGTCCATGACCGCAATGCCGGCGTTCTCGAAGTCGACGAAGCTGTAGTCCACGAGGCCCATGAGCTTGTTGAGGAACATGGAGGGGTGGAAGAAGAGGGCGGTGTAACCGTCGGGTGCGGAATCCTTGACCTTGCGGGAGCCGAGGGAACCGCCCGCGCCGTTGACGTTGACGATGATGACCGGTTGTCCGAGTTCCTTTTCAAGATACTTGGCCATGATCCGGCAGTTCAGGTCTGTGTCTCCGCCGGGACCGGCGGGAACGATGACCTGGATCGGCTTGGTCGGGTACTTAACCTGGGCCTGGACCGCGAACGACGCGACCAGCGCGAGGACGAGCAGGGCCGCCACTTTCTGGAAACTTTTCATCGGAATCCTCCATTTTCTGTAAACCTATATTGCCAAAGGCAATATTAATGAACGCAATAATAAGCGATCTCCCGGAAAGGCCTCAGGCGCGGGCTTCCTCCTTCCTCCTGTTCCGAACGTTCCCGACAGCAGTAAAAACGATCATGAATACGGTGGCGAAGAAAAAGAACACGCCGATGGGCCGGGTGAAAAACAGCCAGAAATTCCCTTCGTTCATCTGCATTCCCCGCCTGAAGCCGGTTTCCGCCATGGGACCGAGGATGATGCCCAGAATCATGGGAGAAGTCGGGAACTTGAGCTTGTTGAGCACGTAGCCGATGACGCCGAAGAGCATGACCACCCATACGTCGAAGACGCGGTTGTTCAGGCCGTAGGCGCCGACCACGCAGAGGGCAAAGATCACCGGCAGAAGGATGTGCTTGGGCACGCTCAGCAGCTTGGCGAAGACCCGGATTCCGAAGAACTCCATGATGAGCATCACGAAGTTTGCGATGATGAGCGATGCGAAGATGCCGTATACCACCACCCCGTTGCTGATGAACAGCAGCGGTCCGGGAGTCAGGCCGTGGATCATAAGACCTCCCAGGATCATCGCGGTGACGGTGTCGCCGGGTACTCCCAGGGTCAGCAGGGGTACCATCGCGCCGCCGATGGAGGCGTTGTTGGAGGTCTCGGAAGCGACGACGCCGTCCAGGCAACCCGTGCCGTATTTCTCGGGATGCTTGTCCTGGCTCTTGGCGACGCTGTAGGCCACGATGTTGGAGGTTCCCGCGCCGATGCCGGGCAGGATGCCGATGCCGATGCCGATAAGCGCCGAGCGGAACATGTTGTACATCTGGCCGAGGAATTCCTTGACGCTGAAGCCGAAGCCCTTCATCTTGAATTTCGTGAGCACGTTCTCCTTCTTCAGGGCGAAATCGCTCTCCGCCACGCTCAGGATTTCGGAGACGGCGAAGAGACCGATAAGTGCCGGAAGTATGTCGAAGCCGCCGTCAAGGTCGTGGATGCCGAAGGTGAAGCGTGGGAAGGCGTCGATGGGAGCCATGCCGACGAAGGCGAGGATCAGGCCCAGCAACCCCACCACGATGCCCTTGGCAAGCTGCTTGCCGGCGAGGGTGCCGATCATGGTCAGGGCGAACAAGGCCAGGGCGAAATATTCCACCGGTCCGAACAGGAGGGCGAACTCCGCCAGGGGCGGCGCGATGAACACGAGGGCCACGATGGAGAGCAGGGTACCGAGGAAGGAGAAGACGACACCGGCGCCCAAGGCCTTGCCGGCCTCTCCGCGGGATGCCATGGGATGGCCGTCCCAGCAAGTGGCCACCGAGGCCGGGGTTCCGGGGATGTTGATCAGGATGGCGGAGATGAGGCCTCCCGAGGTTCCGCCGATGTACAGGCCCATGAGGAGGCTCATGGCGATGGCCGGCGGCATGCCGAAAGTCAGGGGCAGGCAGAGGGCGACCGCCATAGTGGTGGTCAGGCCCGGAATGCTGCCGAAAATGATGCCGACGAACACGCCCAGGGTGATCATGAACATACTTGCCAGGGTGAAGACCGACGCGAAGCCGGCCGCGAACAATTCCAACATTTTCAGTCCTCCTCTAGCCCAGGATTCCAGCGGGTAGCATCAGGTTGAATGCCTTGACGAACAGGTAATAGATGCCGACCGAGGTCACCAACGAGACTCCGACGAAGAGCAGAGGCCGCCGGTGCCGGCCTTCCGACAGGATGTTGATCTGAAGGAAGAGATAGAGGGCGGTGGTGATCATGAAGCCGGCGAAGGGCATGAGCGCCGCATAGGCGACCATGATCGCGAAGGTCGCCAGGACGGCTTTCCAGCGCGGGTTTCCCTTGTCCGCTTCCGCCTCCGCCTCGGCTCTCGCAGTCTTGATCCCTCCGAAAATGATCGCGAGACTGGCGAACGCGAGCATGACCGCGACTACCTTGGGAAAGAATCCAGAGCCGAAGGTGGAAACCTCCAGGGTCTTCACGTTCATGGCCCCGACGAAGAGCACGATCGAAAAAGCGAACAGGACAATCCCCGATGCGAGGTCCCAGTATTTTTTCTTCACGACTGCCTCCTTTTGCGCAGAGTGCTACTTGCCCTTGCGGACTTCGAACTGCGCCATCTTCTCGTAGAACTGGACGATGCCCGAATGGTCATTCCCGCCCTTCCCGTCCACCTTCAAAGCCTGCATGATCTCCATCACCTGGCTGGTCAGGGGCAGGGGTACGCCGATGTCATGGCCGGTCTCGATCGCGTTGGCCAGGTCCTTGATGTGCAGTTCGATGCGGAAGCCGGGCTTGAAGTTTCCGGCCATCACCATGGGAGCCTTGGCGTCCAGCACGGTGCTTCCGGCCAGGCCGCCGCGGATGGCCTTGTACAGGACTTCCGGATCCACTCCGGCCTTGGAGGCGAGGACGAAGGCTTCCGACATCGCGGCGATGTTCAGCGCCACGATGATCTGGTTGGCGAGCTTGGTGACGTTGCCCGCGCCGATGTCTCCGCAGAGCACCACCGAGGCGCCCATCTTTGCCAGGAAAGGCTGGCAACGGTCGAAGATCGCCTGTTTCCCTCCGACCATGATGGAAAGGGTGCCCTCGATGGCCTTGGGCTCGCCGCCGGAAACCGGCGCGTCCAGCATGTCCACGCCCTTCTCGGCCAGCTTGGCCGCCACTTCCTGGGCGGCGAGCGGGGCGATGGAACTCATGTCCACGACGATCTTGCCGGCGCTGATGCCCTCGATGACGCCGCCGGGTCCGAGGATGGCGGCTTTCACGTGGGGCGAATTGGGCAGCATCGTGATGACGACGTCGCATTTTTCGGCGATGTCCTTGCCGGATGCGCCTTCGGTGGCTCCCGCTTCCACGACTTCCTTCACGGGGGCAGGCATTCGGTCGTACACCATTACCTGGTATCCGGCTTTCAGGAGGTTTTTCGCCATGGGCTTGCCCATGATCCCCAATCCGATGAATCCTATTTTCATGACGTTCTCCTATCCTTGAGTGTTCCGTCCCGCCGCTAAGCCAGGCAGGGACGCTTGTTGTTGAATTTCCATCCGGGGATCAGGTACTGCATGGCCATCGCGTCGTCGCGGGAGCCCAGGCCCTTCGCCAGATAAAGCTGGTGAGCCTTCCCGATCCGCTCCATGTCGGGCTCGATGCCGAGCCCCGGCTTGGCCGGAACCTTGATCTTGCCGTCCACAATCTTCAGCGGTTCCTTTGTCAGGCGCTCCTGGTCCTCCTGCCAGATCCAGTGGGTGTCCAGGGCGGTGATGTTTCCCGGCGCCGCGGCTCCGACCTGCGTGAACATGGCCAGGGAGATGTCAAAGTGGTTGTTCGAATGGGAGCCCCAGGTCAGTCCCCATTCGTTGCAGAGCTGGGCAACGCGGATGGAGCCCTGCATGGTCCAGAAGTGGGGATCGGCCAAGGGGATGTCCACGGACTGCAGATGTATCGAATGGCCCAGCTGGCGCCAGTCGGTGGCGATCATGTTGGTCGCGGTCGGGAGTCCCGTGGCCACCCGGAATTCGGCCATGATCTCGCGTCCGGAATAGCCGTTCTCGGCGCCGCAGGGATCCTCGGCGTATGTCAGCACGTCCCTATTTCCGGCGCACAGTGCAACGGCTTCCTCCAGCGACCAGGCGCCGTTCGGATCTATCGTGATGCGGGCTTCGGGGAAGCGCTCGGAGAGTGCCGTGACCGCTTCGATCTCGGCGCCGCCTTTAAGGACTCCGCCCTTGAGCTTGAAATCCTTGAAACCGTAGCGCTTCTGCGCCGCCTCCGCCAGGCGCACTACGGATTCGGGGGTCAGGGCCTCCTCGTGGCGGAGGCGGAGCCAGTCATCCTCGGCGTCCGGAGCGCTCAGGTAAGGTAGGTCCGTCTTCCTGCGGTCGCCGATGAAGAACAGGTAGCCGAGCATGGGCACCGCGTCCCGTTGCATGCCGGTGCCGAGAAGGGAGGCGACCGGCACTTCAAGGAACTGGCCCAGCAGATCAAGGAGGGCTGCCTCAAGGGCGGTGACGGCATGGATCGCGATGCGCAGGTCGAAGGTTTGAAGGCCCCGCCCTTCGGTATCCCGGTCCGCGAACTGCGCCCGGGCCTTGTTCAGGATGTCGTTCCACTCGCCGATGGATTTCCCGATCACCAGGTCCTTGGCGTCTTCCAGCGTCTTGCGGATCTTTTCGCCGCCGGGCACTTCCCCGACTCCGGTATGGCCCGCGCTGTCCTTCATGATGACGATGTTCCGGGTGAAGAAGGGGCTGTGGGCCCCGCTCAGGTTCAGGAGCATGCTGTCCTGGCCCGCCACCGGAATGACGAGCATCTCCGTGACGCGGGGCGCGCCGGATGCGGCCTGCCGGTCGCCTTGGCGAATTTCATTGGTCATAATCATCTCCTTTGTCGCGCGTCAGGCGAGCAGTCCCATGCCCGTAAGCACGGCGCGCAACTGTTTCCTTTCGTCGGCCGTCATCGGGCCGACCGGATCCATGCAGGGACCGGCTTCGATCCCGAGCAGTTCCAGGGATTCCTTGATCACCGAGGGGAAGGTCCCGATGGTGAAGGCGATCCTCAGGGGAGCCAGCCTGAACTGGGCATCCAGCGAACCGGCCAGGTCGCCGGCCACGAATTTGTCGTAGATGTCGGCGCAGATGCGGGGCGCGACGTTCGCGCAGGACGCGATCGAACCGTTGGCTCCGTAGCAGAGCGCCCCGTAGATCAGCGTGTCCCGTCCCATGAGCACGGAGAAGTCCTTCCGGTCCCGGGTCAGGCGGATGCATTCGGCGGTGACGGTCATATCGCCGGAGGAATCCTTGATGCCGACGATGTTGGGAACCTCTGCGAGTTTCGCGACGGTGGCGGGAGCCAGGGCGACCCCCGTTTTCGGGGGATTGTTGTACATGAGGATGGGCAGCGACGTATTGGATGCGATGGTCCTGTAATGGTCGATCAGCTGGTTCTGGTTCGGCGTGATGAAAAGGGGAGTCAGGATGGAGACGGCGTCCACCTTGCACTCTTCCGCCAATTGGGTGAGCATCACGCTTTCCCGGGTGGTGATTCCGTTGGTGCCCGCGTAGACCGGGACCCGGCCCCTCGTCTGGTCCATGGTCACCATGAGGATCTCCCGCTTCTCCTCGGGCGTCAGGCCGTAGAACTCGCCGGTGGTCCCGACGACGAACAGGCCGTGGATGCCGCCGCCGATGAGGAAATCGATCAGCTTGCGCATGGCCTTTTCGTTGAATTTGCCCTCGGCGGTGAGGGGGGTTATGACGGCCGGGATGATGCCCCTGGCCGTGAACCTTGGATCGTTTCCGTTCTGTTTCACTTCGTTTTCCTTATTTCCTTGAAATTTTATCCGCGATCCCACCCGGCCTTCAGGTCACCGGCGCGGGATTGAACAGGCACAGGTCGTTGTACAGGCCCCATTTTTCGGCCCAGGTTTCCTTCCGCCCGCTGGCGACGTCCAGGATCAGTTTGAACAGTTCCCAGCCGATCTCCTCGATGGTCGCATCGCCGGAGGCTATCCTGCCCGCGTTCACGTCGATCAGGTCGGGCCATTGTTCGGCCAGGGAATTCCGCGTCCCGACCTTGATCACCGGTATCATCTCCAGCCCGTAGGGCGTGCCGCGTCCGGTGGTGAATACCTGCAGCTGGATGCCCGAAGCCATCTGCAGGGTTCCGCAGATGAAGTCGCTGGCGGGCGTCGCCGCGAATATCAGGCCCTTCCGGTCCACCTTCTCGCCGGGGGACAGGACCCCGTCGATCGCCCCGGAGCCGGATTTGGCGATGGAGCCGAGGGCCTTCTCCACGATGTTGGCCAGGCCTCCCTTCTTGTTGCCCGGAGAGGTGTTGGCGCTGCGGTCCGCCTGTCCGTTCTCCAGATAATCGTCATACCACTTCATTTCGCGTATCAGCGAGCGGGCCACGTCCGGATTCGCGGCGCGGCTCGTGAGCCGTCCGATGGCGTCCCGGACTTCGGTGACCTCGGAGAACAGCACCGTCCCGCCTGCGCGCACGATCAGGTCGGACGCGAAGCCGACTGCCGGATTGGCGGTGACGCCGGACAGCGCGTCGCTGCCCCCGCATTGCATGCCTATGACGAGGTCGGAAACCGGACACGGCACACGGTGCCGATCGTTCAGTCTTTTCAGATGCGTTTCCGCCCGCTCCATGATCGCGCGGACCATGTCCGCGTAACCGTGCCTGTCCTGCAGAGTGAGGATGTCGGCGGCCGCTATCCCCTCCGCCAGGCTCTCCGGGGGGAATTTTTCGCAGCCGAGGCCAATTACCATCGTCTCGCCGCCCAAATTGGGATTGCGGGCGAGGTTCCGCAACGTGCGGATCGGCACTGCCGCATCAGGCGCGTTGATCGCCACTCCGCAACCATAGTTGTGGTTCAGGGCGATCACGCCGTCGACGTTTGGGTATCGCGGAAGGAGTTCTTCCTTGATGCGTTTGACCGCCTGGTCCACCACTCCAGCCACGCACTGGACGCTGGTGTTGATGCCCAGCAGGTTTTTCGTCCCTGCGCTACCGTCCGGGTTCCGGTACCCCAGGAAGGTATAGCCCTCCAACGGAGGCATTCTCGGGGGAACCTTGTCGCAGCAGGGCAATTCATCCAGACCGGGAGCCCCGGGCAATTCGACCAGGGATTCCTCCACCCAACTCCCCCTCGGGATGCTCCTGGACGCGTAGCCTATCACCTCTCCGTAGCGGAGGATTTCCGCGCCCTTCGGCAGGTCCCGGAGCGCGACCTTGTGGCCTTCGGGAACATGCTCCAGCAACGTCGGTCCGTCCGGGATCGCGGTGCCCGCTCCCAGGCCGCCCGAATTGCCGACGACGGCGACGTTGTCCGCCGGAGACATCCTGATGAGTATGGGAAGCTTGCCCGCCGCTTGATCCACCGACATCGCCCGTTCTCCCTTATTCGTACATCGAATTGCGCTTGGGGTCGTATTTCCAGCCGGGGATCAGGTAGTTCATGGCCATCGCGTCGTCGCGGGCACCCGAACCGACCTTCCGGTACAGGAGGTTGGCCGCTTCCACCCGCTCCATGTCGAGCTCGATGCCGAGCCCCGGCTTCTTCGGAACCTGCACGAGGCCTCCGGAAATCACCAAGGGCTCCTTGGTCAGGCGTTCCTGCCCTTCCTGCCAGATCCAATGGGTGTCGATGGCGGTCGTCCTGCCGGGGGCGGCGGCCGCGACATGGGTGAACATGGCCAGGGAAACGTCGAAGTGGTTGTTGGAGTGGGAGCCCCAGGTTAGTCCCCACTCCTTGCAGAGCTGGGCGACCCGGACCGAACCCTGCATGGTCCAGAAGTGGGGATCGGCCAGGGGGATGTCCACCGCGTTCAGCTTGAAGGAATGGCCCAGCTGGCGCCAGTCGGTCGCGATCATGTTGGTCGCGGTGGGGATTCCGGTGGCCCGGCGGAATTCGGCCATGATCTCGCGTCCGGAATACCCGTCCTCGGGACCGCAGGGGTCTTCGGCATAGGCCATCACGTCGTTGCGGCCGCGGCAGAGCGCGACGGCTTCCTTCAGGGACCAGGCGCCGTTCGGGTCCAGGGTGATCCGGGCCTTAGGAAAGCGTTTGGCCAGCGCCTCCACGGCCTTCATTTCTTCGGCACCGCTCATCACGCCGCCCTTCAGCTTGAAATCCTCGAATCCGTAGCGCTCGGCCGCCGCCTCCGCAAGGCGGACGATGGCGTCGGGCGTCAGCGCCTCTTCGTGCCGCAGGCGCGACCAGGCGTCCTTGGACCCGGAATCTTCCAGGTAGGGCAAGTCAGTCTTCCTGCGGTCGCCGATGTAGAAGAGGTAAGCGAGCATTCGCACCGCGTCCCTCTGCTGCCCTTCGCCCAGCAGGGCGGCCACTGGCAGGTTCAGGAATTTGCCGAAGAGATCCAGCAGGGCCGCCTCGATGGCGGTGAGCACGTTGTCGGCGCGGAGGTTGATCTCATGGGGCTGCTTCAGGACCGCGGCCTCGGCTTCGCTCGTGACCTTGTGGACCATGGTCCGCGGACCCGCGGCGTTCCGGCCGAGCAGCTGGCACCGGACGGAGTCCAGGATGCCGTTCAGCTCCCCGATGGAACGGCCGATCACCAAGGGACAAGCCTTTTCCAGGTTTTGGCGTATGCCCTCCCCTCCCGGCACCTCGCCGACGCCGGTCTGCCCCGAATCGTCCTTCAGGATCACCAGGTTCCGTGTGAAGAAGGGCGAATGGGCTCCGCAGAGGTTCAGGAGCATGCTGTCATGTCCGGCCACCGGGACCACCCTCATTTCGGTGACGATCGGAGCCTTCATATTTATCCGTTCCTCCATGAATTCATCCTTGGATTGCAATTTCGTTCAAATGGACGACTCCGCCTTCGCCTCGTCCTTCGCCTTCAGGCGCTGGAAACGGGGCAAGGTATGGAGGGCCGCGACCTTCTCGGCATCGGTTTCGTTCTGGACCTTGATGGCTTCGTAAAGCCGGAGATGGCTCTGGAAGGATTCCCGGCAAATATCCGGCGTCAGGTTCCGGTAACGGTAAGAACGGAGCATCACCTGGATGGTTTCAAGCAGGAATACGATCAGGGGATTCCGGAGGATACGCGCCAGGAACATGTGGAACTCCTCGTCCAGCGCGACGAAGGCCTTGCAGTCCCCGAGGGACTCCTCCTGGCGCGCGAGGTTCGCCTCCAGGTTGAAAAGATCGTCATCCGTCCGGTACTTGATCGCGTTGATGAATGTTTCCTTGTCGAGCAAGGCCTTGACCGCATAGATATTGACCGTGTCCGCGTCCTTCCCGAGCATCCCGAGGCGGAAAAAGAGCACGAAAAGGGTGTCCAGGTCGCTGGGGGACAACTGCTTCACGAAGGAGCCCGCCCGCGGATGCATGTCGATTACTCCCAGGGCCGACAGGGTAATGAGCCCGGTCCGCACCTGGCTCTGGTTGCAGTCCCAGAGCGCCGCCATCTCCCTGATGGAGGGAAGCTTGGTGCCGACCTGCAGGTCATTGTCCACGATGTACTGGATGAGCTTGATCGCGACGGTATTGGTCAACATGTTTTGCCGCCTGCCCTCTTCACAAACTGATAATCAGTGATTATCATTGATAATCAGATCGTACACCCGTTTTTTTTCGGCGTCAACAAAAATGTGCGGTCGAGATCCGGCAGAGCTCCGGTGGGTTTCGGTGGAGTTTCGGAACCGGCGTGACCGTAACCGTCACCGCAACCATCCCGTCACCGGCCGGAGGGTCCGTCTGGCGCGAAACGCGAAGTGCGGCTATTGTGGCGGCGAGTTCCATCAACCGGATATTCGATCGCGCCGATCCCGGTCCCGGCCTCGATCCCGGCCTCTGAATGAGGCTTTACGCAGAGGTACTCCCTGAAAACGCTCTTCCGCATCGGCATCCTGTCCTTGGTCGCCCTGCAGCTGGCCGGTCCCTTCCTCCCCTTCGACACCCGCCCGGCGGTTTCGGCCGCGGCGGCGCTCGTCTTCGCGACGGGCTTTCCGCTGATGAGCGGCAGCTTCCGCATCGCCGCCCTATTGTTCCTCGCCCTCGGTTCCGCCCTCCTGGCCTTCGGAAGGAGTCCGCTGTCCGTCTGGACGGCAGCGATCGCATCGATGACGAACATCGTCTGCATCGTCGCCGTGATGCAGACCTTCTCCATTCCGATCCGGCTGGGAGACTACAACGAAGCGATCCGTTCCTGGCTCGGCAGACGGTTCAAGGGCAGGCGGTCACTTTTCCTTTTCACGACCTTCGCAACCCATCTGCTCACGAGCTTCCTCAATCTGGGTTCCATCCCGATACTCGTCTCCCTGCTGAGAGACGCCCTGGAGCGCAGGGTTCCGCAGCACCGGCGCTTCTTCGCGGCCGCGGCCACGCGCGGCTACGTGCTGGCGGCGCTCTGGTCCCCCGGCGCCGTCAACCTCTTCCTCGTGGTCCAGGCCACCGGTCTTTCCTGGTCCGCCGTCGCCCTGCCCGGCTTCCTGCTTGCGCTTTTCGGCATGGTACTCTCATTCCTTCTGGAATCGCGCAAAGGCGGGATACTGGATCCGGCGCCTGCGGCGACTACGGAAGTGACGGTGGGTCCGGAGGAAGCCGGAGCGGCCCCGCCGCCCGTATCCGGATCGAAATCCCGGGCCTGGCACGTCGTGCTGGTCGCGGCGGCTTTCGTGCTCGCTGTCGTCCTGCTGGAGGGCTTGGGTATCGGGACATCCTCCGGCAGGATCCTGATGGCGGGACTCATGACCGCATCGCTCTGGCTCATTTCCCTGGCCCGCCTTCCCGGCCTCCCCTCCATCCTGAGGTCTTACTGGACCGAAGGGCTCCTGAAGACCGCCGACATAGCACCCTTTTTCGTGGCGATGGGTCTTTTTTCGGGGGCGCTGGAGAACTCGGGAGCCATGGGCTTCGTCGGTCCCGTGATCGAAGAAGCCTCGGTCTTCCTGGGGGCGGCGACGGTCGTGCCGATAGGGCTGCTCATCATCCTCGGCTCACTGATAGGACTGCATCCCTTCATCACCATCGTGCTCTTCGGCAAGATGCTCATGCACGCCTCGCTTCCGGTCCCCACCCTGACCGTTGCCCTGAGCCTCGCCGTGGGCGGGGCGGCCGCCTACATGGTTTCCCCGTTCGCGGGGGTCATCATGACGGTATCCAAACTCATCGGAGCCAAGGCCTCCGACGTGGCCATCCGCTGGAACTGGCGCTTCGGCCTGTCCTTCTACGCGACGGGCATGGTCTTCGCTTTCGCCTGGGGAGCTGTCTTCGGGTAGGATCATTCATCGCGCGCCGGGCGAGGCCCGACGAGCCTTGTGCGGACGGGCCCGGTGTGGACGAGCCTGGTGCGGACGGGCCATGGTCAACGCGGGGCGAGCCTGTCCAGGTCCTCACGGCTCAGCGCGTTGATTTTCTTAAGGAAGCCCAGAATGGAGACGAGCTCCTCGTCCGGGTAGCCGTCGAGCAGCTCATCCACCGCATCCGCGATGGACCGGAACAGGGGCGCGATTTCCTCCATCACCTTTTTCCCGTTCAGGGCGACGAGGATCTTCCTCCTGTCATCCGGATCGGATTCCCGGGCGGCGAAGCCGGACCTGGACAAGCGGTCGATCACTCCGGTGACGGCGCCCGTGGTGAGCCCCGTGGATTTCGCGAGCGTTCCGGCGGTCGATTTCCCTTCGCGCATCAGAATTTCCAGGGTCTCAAGATCGGTGGGATTGATGCCGAGCCTGTCGGCCACCGCCCTGCTGCGCAGCACGGCCTGCGTACTCATCACGCGCAACTGCTCGTTGAATTCTTCCTTCGTTTTATTGTCCATGGCGCTTGCCTTTTCTCCCCGGACAGTATATCTTAGTATCTAAGATACTTATTAGATAAGATGCTTACCCCACCCAATGATACCACATCGGGGGGCACGCATACAGGGGAGGACAGGATGGGCGCCAAGGCTCGAAAAGCGTACAAAGGACAAGGTATGGAAGGCATTTTCGCGAAGTTCTACGACCGGAACGCGAAGGGCCACATGATGGACCAATATTTGGTCTGGGCAAGCGTGTTGAAGGAAATCGTGCAAGGCGACGCCAGGCTCCTGGAACTCGCGCCCGGGCCGGGCTACCTGTCCATCGAGCTGCACAAGTCGGGCGTCAAGAACATCACCGGCCTCGACATCAGCGAGTCCCTCGTGGAAATAGCCCGGGGGAACGCGGAGAGGGCGGGCGCGTCGATCAAATTCGTCCAGGGAAACGCCGCCGCCATGCCCTTTCCCGATGCGGCGTTCACCCATATCGTCTGCACCTCCGCGTTCAAGAACTTCAGCGAACCCACGGCCGCCCTGAACGAGATGCACAGAGTTCTGGCGCCCGGAGGCGTCGTCTGGCTGAGCGATATGCGCCAGGACGTTTCCGATGCGGAGATCGACGGATACGTCCGGAACGCGATGAAGCTGAAGGGCTTTGATGCCTTCATGACCGCCCTGACCTTCAAGGGAATGCTCAGGAAACGGGCTTATACGAAGGACGGCATCCTGGGCCTGATTTCGGAAACCCGGTTTGAAGTCGTCGACTTCAAGCAGTTTCCGATGGAATTCCAGGTCACGATGAGGAAAGGCGCGGCCGGGCGATAGGTCGCCGCCCGGCTCCGCGACGGTCGCCGCCCGGTTCCGCGATAAATCGCAGCCCGGCTCCGCGACGGTTGCCGTTTTCGAAAAGATAGGGCACACTTTCGCCATGTCCATATTGAAGGGCCGGATCCGATGAGCAGCGGACCGCAGAATGAAAAACCGTCCGATAGCACCGGGGAAGGCCATAAAAGGCGCAAGCGATACCGGGGAACCCATCCGCGCAGCTTCGGCGAGAAGTACAAGGAACTGCAGGCCGATCGCTACAGGGAGGACGTGGAGAAGGTGCTCGCGCGCGGAGCTACGCCTGCCGGAAGCCACCGCCCCATCTGCGTCGCCGAAATCATGCGGTTGCTCGCCCCGAAACCGGGGGAGACCGCCGTGGACGCGACTCTCGGCTACGGCGGACACGCGCTGAAGATCCTGCAGGCCATCCAGCCGGGCGGCCGGCTCGTAGGGCTGGACCGCGACGGCGTGGAACTGCGGCGCACCGAGGCGCGCCTGCTGGCCGCGGGATTCCCCGCACCCTCCCTCATCCTCAGGCATTCCAATTTCGCGTCCCTTCCCTCCGTCCTCGCCCGGGAAGGAATCCCGGGAGCCGACCTGTTCCTGGCCGACCTGGGCGTCTCCTCCATGCAGATAGACAATCCCGACCGCGGCTTCACCTTCAAGCGGGACGGTCCACTGGACATGCGCATGGATACGGAAAGAGGACTTTCCGCCGCCGACCTCCTTGCCGAGCTTCCCGAGCATCGCCTGCGCGAATTGCTCGCGGAGAACGCGGATATAGCCGAGGCGGACGAAATAGCCCTTGCGGTCTCCCTGCTCCGCGGCGAACTAACGACCACGCGCGCCCTGGCGGACGCGATACGATCGGCCCTCCCCCCTGCCCCCAAGGGCGATCCGGCGATCGCCCGGACCATCCGCCGCTGCTTCCAGGCCATACGCATACAAGTGAACGCCGAGTTCTCCTCCCTCGACACCCTGCTGGCGGCGCTTCCTTCCTGCCTGCTTCCCGGCGGGCGCGCCGCGATCCTGACCTTCCATTCCGGGGAGGACCGTCGGGTGGAGGCTTCCTTCAATGAAGGGCTGAAGAAGGGCCTGTACGAATCCGTCGCCGCCGAACCGATCAGGCCGAGCCGCGAGGAGCAGTACGACAATCCGCGCTCAAGCTCGGCCAAGCTCCGCTGGGCGGTCAGGAGCGGGTAAAAAGCATAAGAGATTCATTCCATATTCGATACGTTGCGCCAGGGGCGAAGGGGAAGGCGATGGAACCCGGAAAGAGTATTAAGATAGCCGACTGCGACCATGAATCCATTGATATCGAACGCGCGATCCTGCAGGATATCTGCGATCCCCTGCCCTGGCTGAATTGCAGGACGGAGGACGAGGTCATCGGACAGTGCGCCGGTACCGCCGGCCTGCTGATCCAGTACGCGCCCATGTCCGACCGCGTGCTCCGCGGGCTGCCCACGTTGCGCGCCATCGTCCGCTACGGAGTCGGCGTGGATACGATCGACCTGAAGGCGGCCTCCGAACGGGGCATCGTAGTCAGCAACGTGCCCGATTACGGAACGGACGAGGTCTCCGATCATGCGCTCGCGCTCATCCTGACCTTGAGCCGGAAAATACTCCAGTCCAACCAGAACATCCGTTCCGGCGTCTGGGATTTCCGCACCGTCCGCCCGGTCCACCGCATGCAACAGCAGACCCTGGGCATCATCGGCATCGGCCGGATCGGAAGCTCGCTCGCCAGGAAAGCCCATGCCGTCGGTATGACCATCGTCGCCTATGATCCCCTGGCCAAGGCATCCTCCGTTCCGGAGTACATACGCCTGGCGGACCTGGACGCACTTCTCGCCGAAGCCGACGTAGTCTCGGTCCATTGCCCCCTGGACGACGGAACGCGGAACCTTCTCGACGAACGCCGCCTGCGGCTCATGAAGAAAGGGGCGTACCTGGTCAACACCGCCCGCGGCTCAATCGTGGACGAGATTGCCCTGGAAAAGGCGCTGGCCGACGGCTCCCTGGCCGGAGCGGCGCTCGACGTCTTCAGCAAAGAACCGGTCAGGCCCGATCACCCCCTGCTCAGGCACCAGAACTTCATCTGTTCGCCCCACATGGCCTGGCATTCCGAAGCGTCGGCCCTCGAACTGAAACGCAAGGCCGCGGAAGAGGTGCGGCGCATCGTTTTGGGAGAAGCCCCCCTGTATCAAGTCAACCGCGCCTGAGCGCGGGACGGTCAGGAATGGAGTGATGTACGCCGCCACCGCTTCCCTGGTCTCCGCGGCGGGGGATTATCGTTGGTTGCTGGACCAAGGGTATCCCCAGACCGCTTCGCTCAAGCTCGTCGGCGACCGGCACCGCCTTGAAAGGGACGAGCGGCTCGTGCTGTTCAGGGGCGTGTCCGCGGCGGCGGCTTCCGCTTCACGGCGCGCTCTCGTATCGGACACGGCGCGCGGCCGGACCCTCCTCGTCGACGGCTACAACCAGGCCTTCGCTGTCATGCACTACCTGGCCGGCCGGCCCGTCTTCCTCTCCAGCGACGGGTTGCTGCGGGACGCGGGCGCGTCCCACGGCCGCATCTCCGACCGCGCGCTCTTCTCCCGCTCTCTGGCCATCCTCGCCGGGGCGATAGCAGCGGCCTGCCCGTCCGACGTCACGGCGTGCTTCGATTCGCCCGTTCCCTTCAGCGCCGACCACGCCCGCGAGTTCGAACGGGAACTCCGCGCGGCAGGCCTGGAGGCCACCTGCCTCGCGGTGCGGAGCGCGGACGCGGCGCTGATAGCGGCGCTGGAGACGGCCGCGCCGGGGACCTCCGTCGCCTCCGCCGATTCCGTCATCGCCGACGCGCTGATCGTGCGCGCGTCCGCGGCCGGCGGCCGGCCGGTCGTCTTCGACGCGGCCCGGTTCGCCATCGAACGGGAGTTCGGGCAGAGGACCTGGCTCGACTTCGGCGCGGTCCTGGACAGACCCGCCCCGCCGCCGCCCTGCCCGTAGTAGCCCGGTTCGCCGACGCTTGAATCGCGCCGCCCCCGGCCTTAGGCTTAAAGGGCGCGGGGACGCGCGGAGGAGGCTCCCGTGGCCGGCTCGCTCTCTTCGATAGCGGAATATCACGGCATACCCTTCATCCGGGACTTCGGCGTTCTCCCGATCTCGGCGGAGGAATATCCGGACGAAAAAATCTTCCGTCTGATCGACCGTTTCGCCGCGGCGTACGGCGATGAGTTGGTGCTGTACGGGGGACTGACCGCATGCGAGCGGATCTTCGGCCTCAAGCGGATCAGGGGAGTATCGACCGACCTGGATTTCGTTTGCACGCGGGCCGGCCTGGACGCTGTCATTGCGAATGAACGCCTGTGGTACCATTCGGTCTTCGATATCTTCTTTTCGGTCGCGGAAAATATTCCGGTTTCCTTCGCCTTCGGACACATCCATGATTGGACCGTAACGGCCGATTTCTTCGGCTCGGCGCTGCCGGCGCGGCTGACGTTCCCGTCGGCCGCGTCCGTCCGCTGCGCCTCGCGCGAGTACGGGATCATGCTCAAGCTGAGGCGGATGAACGAAAGGCTGGAATGCGGCTATCGTCCGTTCGGAAAGGACGCTCTCGATATCATGAACACCCTGACGGCTCCTTCCTTCAGGAAAGACCTGGAACCCGTGGACCTCGCCCGGCTGCGCGACCTCGTGCTGTCGGAGACGACAGCCGACAAAGCCAGCCTGCGCGCCTTGCTCGGCTTCATCGCCGAGTACGCCATGCACCTGACCTGCAAGGAGGGAGCCGCGTTCCTCGGGGTTCTTTCCTCCTTGGAACGTATGCTCGAGGAACGCCGTCAGCCCGGGGCGGGCTGAGGAGGCCTCCATGGAAGTACTCGTTTCCCGTTTCGTCGACGACCAGGAAATGGACCTGCGTCCGTTCTCGGGGGCAGCGATGCAGATCGCCTTCTTCAAGCGGAAGACCTTCAAGGGCATCGACCACCGCTATTTCAGCGCTCGCCTCCGCGACCACGGCATCTCCGTACGGAGCGTGCACGCGCCGGCCGCCGACATCATGCACAGGGCCGGCGACGAATTCATGCGGACGCTGGAGACCATCGTGGAAGCGTACGGCGTCCGCGTGATAACCGTCCATCCGCAGAAAGGCGACAAGGCATCGGCCCGGGCGCACTTGAGGGATTTGGAGGAAGGCATACGGAAACTGGGAGTGGTGCTCGCGTACGAAACCTTCGAAAAAGAGATGATCGACGTCAAATGGGTGAGCCAGATCCAGGAGATGCATCGCTGCTTCGACGCCTTCGAGTATCCCTTCCTGCAGGTGACCTACGATTTCACCCATTCCACGTACGAAGAGAATATCGAGGAGGTCGAGCGCTATAACGAGCGCATCCAGGTGATACACCTGAGCGACGCGCTCCGCGACAGGCCGGTGGACCCCAACGAATACCACCAGCACTTGCCCCTCGGCCTCGGGGACTACCGCGTGCTGGAATTCCTGGAATTGCTGGAGCGCCTGGATTACCGGCGGTTCATCGTGATCGAATACCACCCGCGCTACGACGAATGCCTCAGGACCGACGCCGCCGCGGTGGAAGCCTTCTTCCGGGGAGAAAAGGCTCCGCTGCTCGCCCTGCTGGAGCGGAGGGCCACGGAACGCCGCCGCTCCGACGCCTGAAACGATTCCCGCCGCATATTCGGCTTCTGCCGCTTATTCGGTTTCCTCAGCGGCCTCGCCCTCTGCTTTCGCCGCCTTGGCCTTCGCCGGCTTCGCGGCCTTCGCCTTGCGCAGGGCGGCGGGAGGCCGCGGCCTACGGTTGAGCTGGCCGACGTAGAACACGAGGGAAAGGTACAGGACCAGAGCCGCGGTGACCCCCAGGACTTCCCAGGAGACGAGCACCCGCTTGAGCAGAGCGATGAGTTCGGCGTAATTCATGCTTACTCCGATGCCCGGAAATCGTAGCCCCGCGCCTCGAGGAAGGCCGCGAGCTCGGCGGGACCTGAGAGGCGGGATGCCGCATCCAGGGCCTCCCCATCGCGCAGCAATCCGTCCAGAACGTCCACGTCCCATTCGATATCCGCGCGATGGCGGAGACTATTGACCGAAGAGGAAGTGAAAAGGACGAAGCCTATGCCGTGCACGAAAATGTCGCGGCCGCGGCCCAAGAGCTTCTTCCTTTCGGATTCGGGGAAGGGCGCGATCTCCGCGTCCGAGCGCAGGAAGGCGAGGAAGGCCGGGCCCGCCTCCGGTCCGAGGATCGCGGGAAGGTCGGCAAGCCAGGCGCTCAGCCGCTCGCGCATTTCCAGCACCCGACCGCTGTCGCGGTCCACGTCGATGCCCTCGTGCGCGAGCAGGGCCTTGTGCATCTCGTTGGTGATGCCGCGGTGGGCCCAGAGGTCCTGGTAGGAATGGGCGAGCACGCCGAGCAGGTAGCCCGCCTCGCGATCGTCGCCGGCGGCGAAGCCCCGGCGGACGCGGTCGATCCAGGTCCCCATGTGGACCACATAGTCGAACAGGGCTTCTTCCTCGATGGCACGCAGGCGAACGGCGTCCAGAGGCCGGGAATATGGAAAGGACTTGGTCTGAGCGTGCGGATACAGGATGCCGAAGAAATGGCTGTCGATATCCCGCGAGGCGTCCGAAAGAAGGTCCGCGGCGCGGTAGGCTTCCCATTCGTAGGTTTTCAGGCCGAAAACGGGCATGGTCTTGACGAGGACGGGCCTGGAGGAGGGGGCGCGGTAGACGGCGACGAGGGCCGTCTTCATCGTCTCCATGTGCGAACCCGGGGCATCCGAAAATCCTTCGAAACTCCATGCGGAAGCGCAGGCGAAGGTCAGTGCGGAAACCCCCGCGGCGATTCGGGCGATGCGGATCATTCAGGCTCCTCGGCTTCCAATATGGCGCGGAAGCGCGCCGGGTCGACCACGCCGATGCGTCGGCCTTCCATTTCGATTATTCCTTCGGCGACCATGGCCGAAAGCTCCCGGGAGAGGCTCGGCCGCGCGACGCTGAGGAATTCGGCCAGCTTCTCCTTGGGAAAGCCGAGGACGATCTCACTGTCCGTCAGCCGGGGCGCAAGGTAGGCGACGATCCTCCTGCGCAAGCTGGAAAATTCCAGCAACCGGAATTTCTCGGCGAACAGCGAGATCTTGCCGCCGATCTCGGTGAGGAAATTGAGCAGGAAGCGCCGGTCGCGCTGGCAGAGGTCGAGCACCGCCTCCAGGGGAAGAACGAGGAGGCGGACTTCGGTCGCCGCGACAACCGTCACCGGGAGGGCCTGCCGCGGCGCGAAAAGCATGGCGGGAGCGATCGGATCGGGTGCGTCGATCGTCTCGATAGTGACCGCCTTGCCGTTCGGATGGTGCATTTCCGCGCTCACCGTGCCTTCCAGGATCACCCGCAGGGCGTCGTACCTGCTGCCGGCCAGAAGCACGACGGAATTCTTCGAAAAATTCTCGATCCGGCTTTGCACCTGCGAAAGAAGGCGGTCCAGTTCCACGACGTTGACGCCGCGGCATAGAGTGGAGACGGAAAGGGAAAGCAGGTCGCGCCTATCCATGGCAAAATCCGTCGCCCATCAGCTGGACCCGACAAGGGACAGCCTGAGTGGATCGAGGAAGAGTTCGAGAAGGATGGACTTGGAAAGATGGTGACGGACCGGATTTTCCGACACTTTCCGGTACGTGTCCCGAAGGCGGGCGAGGGAAGCCTCCTCCGAGTAGGAAGCCAGGATTCGTTGCCGGTTCTTCTCTATCAGGGGCTCGTTCGGGACCCAGTACGAGAGCATTCCCAGGAAGGGATTCGCCTCGACGATGTCCTCCCGCGCCGCGTCGTTCAAGGCGACCGTCTCGATGATATCCGCCTGGAGCTCTTCGTCCAGCCGTCCGAAATCGAATACATCCCTGGAAAAGAGGTCGTCGGTCAGCATCTTGAGGGTATAGGAAGGCGCTGTCATACCGAAGGACCGGTAGGCGTCCACAAGGGCCTGCTCCAGCTTTCGGCGGAGCAGGGGCGCGGGCAGATAGGCGAGAGGCACGTCGATCGACTCGTAGGAATCCTCGAAACGGACGCCCTCGCGCTCGAAGTCGGAACAGACGTAGCCGAGGCGGCGGCCGATCACCGCCCTTCCGGCGGTCCAAGGCTCCAGGTACGAAAAACCGAAACCTTCCTTGACCGAGGTGCTCACCGCACAGATGGAGCTTCCGAGAAGATCCGGGAGGGACTCGCGCTCGCCGACGCCGAATTCGACAGGAAGGCCGAGCCGCTTCGCCAGCTGGAGCCAGCGCAGGTAGGGCTCTTCATCCCGCGCGGCGTTCGGCGGCAGGGTGACCGCGATAGTCCGCCCGGCGGGAATGAACAGGGAAAGCAAAAGGGCTTCCCCAAGATTTTTCCGACGGATCGCGCGGACCGGATACAGGTAGCGCGTCCGCTCCAGCCCCGGCGTCGCGGTCATGGGAACCACGGCGTTCGGAAGGAGATGCGCGCCTTCGACATTCAGGCCCGCCCGCTTGAGGAAGGAAAAATCCCTCCCGTTCAACGCGGCGTAATGGCAGTCGTCGGGGTAGCCCTCTTCGCCATGGTAAACGTCGGAGCGGAAATCCTCCGCGAAGTCGTGGTTCTGCAGCAGCAGCTTGACGCCCCGCCCTCGCAGCAGACGGATGGCGGTCATTAGCAGGGTATTCTTCCGGATCAGGGGATTATGGATGTGCAACACGTCGGGCATGGACCCCCAACGCTTTTCCATCGCGGATTGAATCGCGTCGGCCAGCTCTTCGCCGCCGTCCGCGCGGGACTTCCGATCGCTCGAGCCGGCATTCCCGCGACGGGAATCGTAACGGAGGTCGGGTATGAGGACCAGGGGCGCGCCGCCGAAATCCGATACCGGCGCATCCGCGACGTCGACCGCTTCCCCCGCGATGACGAGCACTTCTTCTCCCGCCTCGACCAAGGAACGGGCTTGCTGTCTGATGACCGAACTCACCCCGCCGCGTATGAGGTGGTAGTGGAGCAAAGCTATCCGCACGGTCAACCTCCCGTCGGAGATGCTATCATTTTCATCCGCCTATTCTACCCCAAAGCGGATGCCGGAGCAACCGAATCGTTCGAACCATCCTCCAGCGGGGGATTCCACGCCCTCGCCCAGTCCTCTATCCCCTTCATCACCGGTTCCAGGGCCTTTCCTTTCGATGTCAGGGAATAGGTTACGCGCACCGGAGCGTCGAGGGACACGGTCCGCGCGACGAGACCCGCGGCTTCCAGCTCCTTGACCCGCAGCGCGAGCATGCGCGGACTCAGGTCGGAAACCGCGCGCACGAGCTCCGAGAAGCAAAGGGGGCCTGCCAGCAGGCGCCTCAGGATGAGACCGGTCCATTTCTTTCCGAGCAGGTCGAAAGCGGCCTGGACGGTAGGGCAAAGGGAAGACTCGCCCTCATCGTATTCGTTCACGAAACGAATATACCACCTAAACCGATTTACAACCATTGATAACAATGTTACTATTTGTAATTTAATTACGTTTTATTCTTGACTATATTACTAATAATTATGAGCTTACAAATAGTAATCGAATCGGTTACCACAGGAGTACAAGATGAAGAAGTGGAATGAGGTTCCGGTCCGCGCATCGATCGAAAAAGCGGCGGCGGCTTTGAACGCGAACGGATTCGAGACGGTGATAGCCAAGGATGCAGCCGAGGCCGCCGGGAAGGCGCTCGCCTTGGTTCCGGAAGGGGCAGAAGCCTTTACGATGGCATCGGTCACCCTGGACCAAATCGGCGTATCCAAGGAAATCAACGATTCGGGCAGGTTCGACGCCGTCCGCGGCAAGCTGTACGCGATGGACAAGGAGAAGCAGGGGCGGGAGATGCGCAAATACGGCGCGGCTCCGGACGTGGCGCTCGGTTCGGTGCATGCGGTCACGGAAAAAGGTTCCCTCGTCATCGCCTCGCTCACGGGCAGCCAATTGCCGGCGTACGCGTACGGTTCGGGGACGGTGATCTTCGTCGTGGGAGCCCAGAAGATAGTGGCGGATCTGGATGAGGCCTTCAAACGGATCGAAACGTATACGCTTCCGCTGGAGAGCGCGAGGGCGCGGAAGGCGTACGGACTGCCGGACAGCTTCAACTCCTTCCCTTCAAAGATGCTCGTGCTGAACAGGGAAATTCAGCCGGGAAGGATCAAGGTGGTCCTCGTGGAGGAAAGCATCGGTTTCTGATCGTCCAACTTGCGGAAAATCCCCATCTGCGCTAGGGTCCATCCCATGGATACGGTAGAATTCGGCTCCCGCAGTTGGGACCCTTCCTCCAGGATTCTTCTGGCCGACGGCGCCTGGGGGACGGAATTCATGAAACTCGGTCTCGTCCAGGGCGAATCACCCGAGGCGTGGAACCTGGACAGGGGCGAAGCGGTGCTCGCCGTGGCCCGATCCTATGCGGCCGCAGGCAGCGACATCATACTGACGAACAGTTTCGGCGGTTCGCGCCTGCAGCTCGCGCGCCACGGCATGGCGGAAAAGGCCGGGGAAATAAACCTCCGCGCGGCGCGGCTGTCGGCGCAGGCCGCCCGCGAAGCCTCGACCGGGGAGCGGCAGGTGATCGTCGCGGGGGACCTGGGTCCCTGCGGGAAGCTGTTCATCATGGGCGAAGTGGAAGAGGGCGAGCTCTACGATTCCTTCGCCGAGCAGGCCCTGGCCCTGAAGGCCGGCGGCGCGGACTGGCTCGTCATCGAGACGATGATAGACCGGACGGAGATGGAAGTCGCGGTGCGCGCCGCCGCGGCGACAGGACTCCCCGTGGTCGCCAGCATGACCTACGAAAAAATGCCGGGCGGCTACCGCACCGTCATGGGGGACCGCCCCGAGGACTGCATCGCGGCCGCGGAGGATGCGGGCGCCGCCCTCATAGGCGCCAACTGCGGTTCGGGAATCGACGCGTACGTAGAACTTGCCCGCACCCTGCGCTCGCTCACCAAAAAACCCGTCTGGATCAAGGCGAACGCGGGCCTTCCGGAAATCATCGACGGCCGGACCGTCTACCGCATGGCCGCCGAGGCCTGGTGCTCGCATATCCCCGCCTTGCTGGAAGCCGGCGTCAACGTCATCGGCGGCTGTTGCGGCACCGGTCCCGACTTCATCGCCCGCGCAAGAAAATTCGTCCCTTGAGTTTCCAGTTGCCCGGAGGTGACCTTGTCCCATCCCTTGATTGACCTGCTCGCGGGCGGGACCGTCGTATTCGACGGCGCCATGGGCACCGAGCTGTACAAAAGAAACCACTTCGTCAACATCTGCTTCGACGAGCTCAGCCTCCGCGATCCCAAGGTAGTCCGCGAGGTCCACGAGGCCTCCAGGAAGGCGGGGGCCGACGTGCTCACCACCAACAGCTTCGGCGCCAACCGCTACAAGCTGGCCGATTACCTGCTCGCGGAAAGGACGAAGGAAATCGCCGCCGCCGCCGCGCGCATTGCCCGGGAGGTCGCGGGCCGCGAGCTGCTTGTGGCGGGTTCGGTGGGTCCCCTGGGCAGGCACGCTTCCGGCGGGGCACTGAGCCCCCATGAGGCGGTGGACGCCTTCGCCGAAGCCATCGTCGCCCTCATGGAAGGAGGTGCCGACTTCATCCTGTTCGAAACCTTCGCCCGCAGCCGCGACCTCGGATTCGCCGTGGAGGCGGCCCGCGGCCTGGGCGCGCCCTACCTGCCCTGCATGGCCTTCGGTGACATAGCCTCCAGCCTGGGCGGCGAGAGCATCGACGAATTCTTCGCCCCTTGCCTGGGCGCGGGTGCCGGGGCGGCCGCGCCCCTGATGCTGGGATTCAACTGTTCGGTCGGCCCCAAGCAGATGCTGGATAACCTGCAGGACTTCGTGCCCCGCTCTACCCTGCCGGTGCTGGCGATGCCGAACGCGGGCGCCCCCCAGCGCATCAACGACCGCATGTTCTATATGACCAGCCCCGAATATTTCGCCAGCTACGCCAAGCGCTTCGCCGAACTGGGCGTGAAGGCGGTCGGAGGCTGCTGCGGAACCGGGCCGGAGCACATCGCCGAGGCGGCCCGCGCGCTGAAGGCCCTGGACCGTGCCGGCGCCGCGGGCGTGGCCGGCGTGGCCGGCGCCGTATCGCTGGAGGTGGTCGGAGGCGCCGCCCCCGTCGAATGCGCGCCCCTGGCGCAGCGGAGCGCTTTCGGACGCGCCCTGGCGGAGGGCCGCTGGGTGACCAGCGTGGAAATCGTGCCGCCGACGGGCTGGGACCTGGCCAAGACCGTGGAACGCGCCAAGCGCTGCGCCGAAGCCGGCGTCCACGCGATCAACATCCCCGACGGCCCCCGCGCCAGCGCGCGGGTGAGCCCGATGATCACTTCCCAACGCATCCAGGCGGAAGCCGGGATCGAGGCGGTCCTCCATGTCACCTGCCGGGACAGGAACCTCATCGGCGTCCAGTCGGACCTGCTCGGCTGCGCCGCCGCCGGCATCAACAATCTGCTCATCATCACCGGAGATCCGCCGAAGCTCGGGGACTACCCCTACGCCACGGCCGTCTTCGACCTCGATTCGATAGGACTGGTCCGGGTGGCGCAGCGCCTGAACGTCGGCCTGGATATCGGCGGAAAGCCGGTGGCTCCCCCCACCCGCTTCGTGCTCGGCGTCGGGGCGGACCCGACCAACCTCGACCAGGAACGCGAGATCGAACGCTTCTTCAGGAAGGCGGAAGCGGGAGCCGAATACGCCATCACCCAGCCCGTCTACGACCCGGAAGCCCTGATCGCATACATCGAACGCGTCCGTTTCACGGGCGTGCGCATCATCGCGGGAATCTGGCCCCTGGCTTCCTACAACAACGCCCTCTTCCTGAACAACGAGGTCCCCGGCGTGTCAATCCCGGAATCCATCATGGAGCGTATGCGGAAAGCCGGCGACAAGGAAAGCGCGCGCAGGGTCGGCATCGAAACGGCCAGGGAGATCCTGGACGCCGTGCGGCCTTACGTGGCGGGTGTACAGGTTAGCGCCCCCTTCGGCAATGTGGAGACGGCGCTCGCGGTGCTGGCGGAAGAATGAGGTCAGGAGGCAATGAAAATTGCCCAGCGTCCGGACGCGTGACCAGCCTCAAGGCCGCCAACGGCGTACAACTGGATGCTTTGCGCGACAGCGCCGGACGCCTGACCTCTCTATCCTACGAAGGCGCCGAAGACGTAGCTGCCTTCTCCTTCGGCTACGACGCCGCCGGCAACATGGTCAGGAAGAACGAGTCGAGCTTCGATTACGACATGGCCAACCGGATGACCAGCGCTCGCGAACGCGGCCGCTTCGACAACGAAAAAAGCGCCGAAAAAGCGCAACTCGGAAAGGCCGAAGGCGATTACCGGGGAGAAGATGAACTAAGCTTCGCGGCGGACCAAACTGTTGTTTTATTCGATTACGGCTCGATGAGCGTCGGAGTGGACTTAGGCGGCACCTATGAAGTAGGACGCATCACTCTTGATCCTCGCGTAACCGGCCACCGGATACACGCGGACCGCTTCGAACTCCTCATCGCCACCTACAACATGGACGGCAACTGGACCAAACAGACTGACCTTTCCTTCGAGACAACAGGAACGGGTGAAATCATCGCCCGTTTCCGGATCCCGGTCACCGCCCGGTACGTGAAACTTCATTGCTTCTATGACGACCTCAAAGCCGATGGCAATCCCGCGGATAAAGCCACCGTCCGCGACCCCTTGATCACGGTTGGCTACTTCGAGACCCGCCGCGACGAAAGCTATGAATACGACAAGAAAGGCAACCGGAAAACCGTAACGACCACATTCGCCAACCGGACGACAAGTTCTTCGTACACCTACTGGTCAAATACCGACCGGGTAAAGACCGATGGAACCTTCGCGTACGTATATGACTCCAACGGCAACATGGTTGAAAAGGGGACAAAGTTTGTTGAAACTGAAACGGAAATCCAGTTCTTTAACAATGAGGGCGAGTATATAAAGTACGAATACGACCTGGCCAACCGGATGGTCAGAGTCCTCCGAAGTACCACTGGTAAGGCGGCCGCGACCGAGCGCGCCCGCTACCGCTACGGCCCCGACGGGCTCAGAATCGCCAAGACGACGAGTGCGGGTACTCGCTTCTACGTGTACGGCCTGGACGGGAACAAGCTAAGCGAAATCTCCAGTGTATCCAGCACCGACACGATCTGGGTGCTCGGGAAAAAGTTCGCCGAGGTAGAGACGGTCAACTCGACAGCAACAACCACATACCTTGCGACGGACCAAGTAGGAAGCGTGATCGCCGCCACCGACGAAAACGGAAAAGTGATCTGGCAAGGCACCATAACCGCCTTCGGGGAAAAAGGCGGCGAGGCGGGACTCAGCGACCGGACACGCTCTTATACCGGCAAGGACTGGGACGAGGACGCCTCTCTGATTTACTTCAATGCCCGCTGGTATGATCCGGAGCTCGGGAGATTTGTGTCAGAGGACCCGGCTAGGGATGGGGTGAACTGGTATGCGTATACAAGCAGGCCGCTTACCAGTACGGATCCGACGGGGTTGGGTGTTCTTGAAGAATATGAATACCAAAAAAGAACAAATACGAAGGATGATGTAGCTGTTGAGAAAACCGACAGTGGCAATAATGATTCAGGAGAATCGGAATCAGAACCCAGTTTTGAACAAAAAGAAAAACAAAAGGAGAGATACACGGACCCTGACTCATCTTAAACACTTTGCAGCCATTTTTGTCATTTTCAAATACGTAAATCTTTATATTATATATATATCATATTTTCAAGAAATTTTACTGTGGTGCCAATAACATGCGCTATTTATCGAAA